>Ga0306868_1000296_pt1 | contig 35161 bp, 30 predicted proteins | sample AntRauTorckE6832_FD_190411 | JGI IMG/M metagenome (GOLD analysis project Ga0306868, IMG submission 190411) | Saline lake microbial communities from Rauer Islands, Antarctica - Metagenome Torckler E6 #832 (v2) (version 2) | ecosystem: Environmental > Aquatic > Non-marine Saline and Alkaline >... | reverse complement strand
AACTCATCACTCATGCCGTATTCGGCCACCATAGCAAAAGCCATATTGGTGATGCGTTCCAGATCATTTTGTGCCCCGGTTGAAATGCGCCCAAAAATAATCTCCTCAGCTATGCGTCCGCCCAGCAGTGCACAAATTTTCTCATTAAGCTCTTCTGTGGTCATTAAAAAACGATCTTCGAGCGGCGTTTGCAGCGTGTAACCAAGAGCGGCCAATCCCCGTGGAACGATGCTTACTTTTAAGACCGGATCGGTATGCTGCAGGTACCAGCCTACAATAGCATGACCCGCCTCGTGGTAAGCCACAATTTTACGTTCCTTCGGGCTAATAATCTTGTTTTTCTTTTCCAGTCCTGCAATTACACGTTCTATTGAGTCCTGAAAATCTATCATCTCAACTTGTTCTTTATCACGTCGGGCGGCCATCAATGCTGCCTCGTTGCATAAATTGGCAAGCTCCGCGCCGGCAAAACCGGGCGTCTGCGATGCGAGCAGCTTTAGATCAATACCGTCATCCATTTTAAGTTCCCGAGTGTGCACTTTAAGCACTTCCACACGACCATTTAAGTCGGGCTTGTCAATTAGTATCTGTCGGTCAAATCGGCCGGGGCGCAGCAGCGCAGAATCAAGTACATCCGGACGATTGGTGGCGGCCATTATAATCACCCCTTTATCGGTATTGAAACCGTCCATCTCATTAAGAAGCTGGTTGAGGGTATTTTCGCGCTCATCATTGGAGCCCATCATCATACCTTTACCGCGACTTCGGCCAATGGCGTCAATTTCATCAATAAAAATGATGCAAGGTGCCTTTTCTTTGGCTTGCTTAAACAGATCGCGTACACGCGCAGCCCCTACGCCTACAAACATTTCAACAAAATCGGATCCGCTGAGGCTGAAAAAAGGACAATCCGCTTCACCGGCTGTTGCTTTTGCAAGCAGCGTTTTTCCTGTTCCGGGAGGTCCTACCAAAAGTACGCCTTTTGGAAGCGTGCCGCCCAGCTTAGTAAACTTTTTGGGTTTCTTCAGAAACTCTACAACCTCTTCAACCTCCACTTTCGCTTCTTCAAGGCCTGCTACATCTTTGAATGAGACTTTGTTTTCGGCCTGTTTATCATAGAGTGAAGATTTGTTCTTGCCAATATTCAGTACTTGCTGGCCGGGGTTCATCTTTCTGAATATGAAGATCCAGAATGCAATAGCAAGCCCAATTGGGATCAACCAAATAAGTATACCGCTGAACCAATCTTCTTCAATGGTAACATCATAAACCACCTCATTTTCATCAAGGATGGGACGGATTTCATCGCCCTCGAGCATGGTAGTGTTGAATTTATTGCTTGCCTCTTCCGAGCCGGTAAATGACCATTGGTCTTCCGATGAATCTTCTTGCTCAACGATACCCTCATCAATAGCTTTCTGTGAAAATTCACCCGTAATCTGTGCGCCATTATTTATGGTTATTTCTTGCACAAAGCCCTCTTCCACATACTCCAGAAACTGGCTATATTTTACTGAATTCCCACTTTTACCGCCCAAGAAATAGAACTGGATGCCAAATAGGGCCAAGATAAGCACCACATAAATCCACATGGGGAACTTGGGAGAGTTTTTCTTCCCGTCGGATTTCTTATTCGATCCTTTCTTCTTGTTATTTTTAGATTGCTTTTGGTCTGCCATTCAAATAGTTATTAACCAATTTTAACGAGTGCCTAAATATACGGCAAATTCTTGTTCTATGCGTACTCTTTAGCATGTTAAGATCGCTGTTTCACAAAATACCGAGCTAAAGCGAACATACCTTTCTTTAACGTTGATGAGAGATGAATGTTGGAAAAAACTTAATCTTCTTGAAACTGAACGATGTCTCCTTCTGCCGTCTGCATTTTAATTCCTTCTTCAGCGGCTTCGATTTTTCCTATAACCGTAATTCCATCCAATTTGTCTTCAAAATTATTTAAAACCTTTTCGGGTAGTGTAAAAAGCAGCTCTAAGTCTTCGCCACCATATAAAGCATATTTATCAACATCCTCTTTCATTTCATCAGCTACGTTTCGCGTTTCAAGTGCAATAGGTAGGGCCGCCTGATATAGCTGTGCACCTACACCGGAAGCTTCAGTAAGCTGCTTTATCTCACTAAGCAAACCCTGGGTGATGTCGATCATGGCATGCGGTACCAATCCCATTTTTTCAAAAGAATCGATCATATCCCGACGGGCTTTGGGCACCAACTGCCGCTGTACCACATAGCTGTATTCATCGAGGTCGGGCTGAAAGTTTTGTTGTTCATTTTCTTGCCAAAATTCTTTTTCCCGCATCAAAATTCGCAACCCGGCCAGCGCACCTCCCAAATCACCGGTTACACAAATAGCGTCATCACGCTTGGCGCCATGTCGGTAAGTTATATTCTCGCTGTTCGCTTTTCCCGTGCAACTCACGCTAATGGCAAGCGTTTTATGTGATGCCGTTAAATCTCCGCCTGTTACTTCTACATTATAATCACTGGCTGCCGCATAAATGCCCCGGTAAATTTCTTTTAACATATCTACCGACAGCTTGTTGGGTACGGCAAGATTCACCAGCGCCGTCTGCGGATGACCGTTCATAGCATAAATATCGCTCACAGAGGCCGACAACACTTTGTAACCCAGATGATGCAGGGGCACGTAGGTGAGATCGAAATCTACACCTTCCATAAATGTTTCTGAAGTAAAAAGTGCAGCTTCATCCTCTCCGCATTCGCTAACAGCCGTATCATCTCCAATACCCTGCAGAACTTCATCGCGTGATACGGTAGCATTTTCGGTGAGCTCTTTGATGAGCGCGCTGCGCCCCAATGATTGAACGGTGCGAAATTCGCTTTTATCCATAAAAGTTGTTTAATAAAAAAGGCAGGTACCTGCTACATTTAAAATAATGCGCCTGTACTTGCCTCAAAAAATTTGAAGAGAGGTATATCTTAATTTCCTCCGGCAGGCGTTTCCTGTTTGGTAGAATAGTTGATGCGAAGGGCATTGGCATCACGCAATTCTTCTTGTATATCGGTCAAAACGCCGGTTTCGGAGTCCTCGTCCATGCGAATGGAGACAATCAATTTAGGCTGATCGATAATCTTCTCAGACATGGCAGATTCAATCTCATTCAAATCTCCGATTATTGCATCATCAATTTGAATTTGTGTTTCACCATACTCGTTCGCCCCCAACTTTTCCGGGCCCACATAAATATAGGTTACCAACCTTTTCTGCTCAATCTTCTCGATGTTATCGGCTTGGGTATAGTTAACGCGTACCTGAAGTTCAATTTCGCGAAGTACGGTTGTCACCATAAAAAAGATGAGCAACATAAAAACGATATCCGGCATGGAAGCCGTAGGTACTTCTTGCTTGCTTCCTGCAGATTTCTTTTTAAAGTGAATAGACATATCTAACCTTCATCGGGTTCAGCAATTGAAATTTGTTTAGGATACATATCCCTAATCTTATCCTCTGCGGGGCTGTCCTCTTCCAAGGCTTTAAAACTAACCCCAAATTCAGACTGTGCAGCCGTATTGCGTAATTCTTGATACGCGCCCACCACTTCATCAAACATGTTGATATACACCCTGTAGGGCGTACTTCGCTGCGTTTTGATAGAAATAATGGCTTTATCGGGCGATTCTGAAAGCTCGGGATCGGCGCCATTATTATCGATGAACGCTTTGACTTTATCCTTGAGCTGTGTAACAGCTGTAGGTTCACCGTCAATTTGAACCGTTCCCTCCGTGCTTACTAAAATTTTAAGCAAGTTGCGCTCATTAATGGGCGGGGGCTCTTGGTTCTCCTGCGGCGCCGGCGGCAACACAATTCCAATACCGGTATCAACATCAATAGTTGTTACCAGCAGAAAGAATATAAGCAACAAAAAAGCGATATCGGCCAGTGAAGAACTGGGTATCTCCGCATCGTCTCGTTCTCTTTTATTATTAAACATGGAAGGTATTACTAAATGTTAAAAGTACTTCTGAAACCGGTAAATAGAATGGTCAGTGCCATACATGCCATCATAAATAACATTGTAAATATTCCGGCTTCGGCATGGTCTTCAGTCATGAGATATGCAACACCATACACAATGAATGGCAGCAACATCATACCCATCTTTTTGAAATCTTGTCTTCCGACAATAAGCCCTCTGACACCGGAAATTAAAATGGCCAGAATACCAAGGCCTAACAGTCCGCCGGCAATGCTCAATCCAATAATATTGTAAGACATAAAACTGTGGTTAAATATTAATATTTAAAAACTACTTGTCAGTCTTTTTGTTCTTGTCAGACGAACTGCTTGTTGAAGAACTATCTTTTTTCGGCTTTTTTCCGCTACCGGGGTTATTGACCGTTACTGTCTTCGTGTCGCTTTTCAGTTCAATAATTGAATCAATAAGAACAATGGAAGCTTCTTCCATTTCGGCAATAAGACGATCAATTTTTGACACACAGTAATTGTATCCCACCTGAAGGATAATACCCGCCATCAAACCGGCTGCAGTTGTAAGCAGTGCTACCTTAATACCACCGGCAACAAGGCTTGGAGAAATATCTCCCGCGGTTTCAATCGCATCAAAAGCAGTAATCATACCTACCACCGTACCGAGGAAACCCAAGAGCGGCGCAATGGCAATAAAGAGTGAAAGCCAAACCAGACCACGCTCCAGAAAACTCATTTCAATGGAACCATAAGCTGCGATCGCTTTTTCGGCCGCACCGACTCCTTCATCAACCCGCATTAAACCGGCTTGAAATACTGAAGCAACCGGGCCTCGTGTTTCCGAGCACAATTTGCGTGCGCGAGAAACGCCTCCTTCCTGGAGAGCTTCCTGTACATCAACAATAAATTTGCGCGTGTCAATATCGGCAAGATTAAGTGTTATAATTCGTTCGAGAAAAATGGCCAGGCCAAGGATTAGTGCAATGAGTACCGGCCACATAAAGCCGCCACCTTCATTGAACCGTTCAACAATTATATTAAAAAACCCCTGATCAGCCCCTGATTGCAGAAGGAAGAGAGCTATAGACGATGTCATACGATTACTCCGATTAAATATTTGGTAATTTTAGTTTGAGCTTTCTAAGATGCAAAATGATAGATCATTTTAGGTTAAATGTCAAAGGATCTGAACAACAAATTTTGTACAATTTCAAAAGTTTACAATTAGGGGGATTAATAACCTGTCCTCATCCATGGATTTACCCACCATCTGCCCTTGATGGCTAAATGGCTTTCTTCTTTTTATTGAATGTTTCCAGTCCCCGATTTAAAAATTCATTGAACTCCTTTTTCCCGGTATAGCCCCTCAATTGCGCAATTATTTGTTTTGAGTGTGGATCAACAATTACGTAGGTGGGCAATGCTACGGTGCCGGTAAACTGGAACTGAAATTTTTGGTTGGCCGGCCCGTCGGTGCCATCATCAGTGTAGAGGCGCACCAACTCCATTTGGTCAAATTTTTGTTGCACCGGCGTGGTGGGAAATACCTGTGCCTCCATAGCCCGGCAATTTGTGCACGTATATCCGGTAAAATCAATAAAGACCGGCTGATTATTTTGAGCTGCACGGTTGACGGAAGCCTGATAATTGTCAGACCAATTTTCAAACTCCGAAGATTCTCCTCCTCCGCCCCGCTGCGAAATGGAATACACCACGCTTACATCGGTAGCCTGTTTGGGCGGCAGCCAGGCGTCCCAAATACCGAGTGAGGCGCCCAGCAAACCCGGAATTAGATAAAAGCTAAACATTAAAAATGGAACAGAAAGCAACAAGCGCCCCGTACCTATCCGTTTCGGTTTTTCTTCGTGTCTCATGGTATAGACGCCCAGCACATAGAGCCCGGCCAGCAAAAATATAGCGATCCAGGCAGCAATGGTCAGCGGACGGGAAACAAGCCCCCACTCCCATACCAGGTCGGCGTTGGATAAGAATTTAAAGGCGGCGGCCAGTTCAATAAAACCCAACAATACTTTTGCCACATTCATCCATGAACCGCTTTGGGGCAGCGATTCTACCCAGCGGGGAAACGTGGCAAGCACCACAAACGGGCTTGCAAAAGCAGCAGAGAATCCAATCATTCCAATAATGGGATAGAACCATGCCCCCCCGGTGGTAGCAGCCAACACGCCGCCCACGAACGGAGCAGTACACGAAAAAGAAACAGCACTGATGGTGAGCGCCATAAAAAGGACGCCGAGAAGTCCCGAGCTTTCATTGCTTTTTTGATTCAGCCAGTTTGTAAATTGATGCGGCAGGCGTATCTCAAAAGCGCCCAGCAGACTTAGTGCAAAAACAACCAGCACCGCCGCAATAATTAGATTCACCCAGGGATTAGCCGCAAACTGATTGGCCCCGGACGCCCCGATAAACACAGCCAGCAGTGCGCCGAGAATGGTAAAAGTGGCAACAATAGCCAGTCCAAACCCCAGGGCCGAACCTACGGTGCTTGCTTTATTTGCTCCATTTTGCTTTGAAAAGAACGCAACGGTCAGGGGTATCATGGGAAATACGCATGGCGTGAGCAGTGCGGCGAATCCAGCGGCCAGCGCCAGCCAAAGAAATGAAAAAATACCGTTTCCTCCCAAGTTGCTTTCAAAATACCCGGTAGATGACTTTGCTCCATCATCATTACTTTGCGCAAGAGCAGGCGCTTGCCCACTATAAGCTTCAACCGGAGCATCAGCTACTCCTGAAACTGCAAGAGCGTGCGTAATATTCTTCGTTTCCGGAGGCAGGCAAACCCTGTCAGTGCAAACCTGATAATTCACTTCCAACACAGCTTCAGTCGAGCCATTTACCTTTTTTACAAAAGCAATGGGTATGGTAAACGTAGCTTCGCCTGAATGCCAGCCCAGCTCGGTTTTAAAATTCGGATCGTACTCAACAACCGGCGCTGATTCCCGGACGGAATCGGTAAGGGCAATTAACGCATTGGCGGGCGTAAATCGCGTGGGGAACGGGCCCGCATCGGCACCGATGTTTACTGAATAAAGGTGCCACTCCCCTTCAATATCGGCCCGGAGGGTTAAATCAAATGCTTCACCTGCACGTATCTCTTGGGGGGCATCAGTCACCGTAAAGGTAACCGGATCGGGAATCTGCGCTTCCACTAAAAAAGGGAATATCAGTAAAATGATACTCCCCAGTGCTATTTTTGCCGATATGTGCATGCAATGAAATTTAGCTTATAACAGTAGAAATAATCTAACAATTATTAAGCTATGAATAATTTCTTCAGTCAACTATAACATTTTATTAAAAATGATTGTACCGGCAAAATCGCGGGTATTTTTACTCCTTAACGACCCACACCTTAATCTGCGGCTTAAATTCAGCCATAAGTTCAACAGTTGCGGTATATTCACCCAGTGTGCTGATGTCCTGGTCAATGGTAATATCTTTGCGATCCACTTCAATATCACGCTCTGCCAGTGCTTCAGCAATATCATCGGTAGTTACCGATCCATGAATTTTGTCATTTTCGCCCACTTTTACCGGTATAGTAACCGATGTTGTTTCCAAGCGTTCGGACAGCTCCTGAGCATCCTGAATGGTACGTTCTGCACGCTGGGCGGCCTGTTCTTTCATGCGATCCATTCGTTTAATCGCCCCTCCCGTTGCCATCAATGCCTTGCCTTGGGGAATTAAATAATTGCGGCCGTATCCGGGCTTTACATCCACAATATCACCCGCATCACCGAGCTTGTTTACATTTTCCTGAAGAATGAGTTTCATACGTTTGTTAGCCATAATAGAAAAATAGTTTTTATCGAAGATTATCTGCTACATACGGAACAAGCCCTAAAAATCGAGCTCGTTTAATTGCGGTTGAAAGCTGCCGCTGGTGCTTGGCGCTGGTACCGGTTACACGGCGCGGCAAAATTTTGCCCTGGTCATTCATAAAGCGTTCCAGCATATCGGCATTTTTGTAATCAACATATTCGATGCCGGCTTTGGTAAATTTGCACTCTCGTTTTTTGCGATGTCCTTTCTGCGGGTGTGATGGATTCTTAATCATAATTGTAAATTTATTCTCTAAACAAACGTACGCAAAAATGACTTTTGCATTTTACCCACCCCTACTCCCCTCCAGAGGGGATTAAGTGGTATTTTTGCGTACCGCTGGTCAATGGTTTAAAATTCGGTTAATCGTCGTTATCTTCGTCATCTTCATCTTTCTGGTCGATGATTTGAGGAACGGCATTTTCCTTTTGCAGCTCGCGGTGACGCATCATCTTGGCATCATACTTAAGGGTGAGGAATCGCACCACGTTGTCGTCAATACGCTGGGCGCGTTCGAGTGTATCAATCAGTTCGCCGGGGGCTTCAAAATAGGTGTTTACAAAATATCCGCTTGATTTGCCGTCCATTTCGTGGTCGGTCTTGCGGATGCCCCATTGGTCCACTTCATCAATTTCGCCGCCATTATCTTCAATTAGCTCTTTGTAGGTGTTGACAATCTCATCGTACTCATCGTCTTCCAGTACGGGACTGATAATATAGGTTTGTTCGTAATAATTTGTGCTCATAGGATATGTTCCTTTGGTTGTTTTCGTTGAAAACAGCCGACCCGATTTTCAGATCAGCAGGCCAGCTAAAATAAAGTTTTTTGGATTCAATTACAATGTGTAATGAAAAGATAATTGCCTTCCATAGATTAGGTCACAAAAGTGGCTACATTCCGGAGCAGAGCACCGGAATGAGGAAGTATGCCGGACAAATTTAACCCCCACCTTCCATATCTCCGGTATGGAAGGTGGATTTAGATGCTTTGAGGGAGTTATACTCCCTCAATGAAAGCTCCGGAGTACAACTCCGTCGCAACGTTAATTATCAGGGCATAAAAGAAGAGGCCACCCAATCACCGGAATAGTAGGAAGAAAGCAGTTGGGAGAGGTCGGCCGGGGCAAGGCCAAAGTAAATAGTGAGAATAGTGAGCACAATCAGACTTCCTTTAAACATCCATCCCGATTTTACCAGGGGAATATCTTTGTGCGCCTCGCGCATATACATAAACACCATGGGTCGCAGATAGTAATAGACGCTGGCAGCACTGGCCAATACGCCTACAATAGCAAGTCCAATAAGTCCTTCATTAATGGCTGCCGCAAACACGTAATATTTTCCCACAAATCCTGCAAAGCCCGGAATACCGGCCAACGAAAACAGAAATACCGAAAGCATCACAGCCATTAGCGGGCGCTTAAACCCTAAACCGGCATAATTGTTGATGTCCAGCAAGTCAAGCCCGTGCTGACGTTCGTAATAAGCCACAACCCCAAATGCACCCACATTCATAATGGTATAGGCCAGCAAATAGTAAAGCACGGCCGTGTATCCTTCGGGGGTAGCTGCAGCCAGCCCTACCAGCAAGTACCCGGCGTGGGCAATACTGGAGTACGCCAGCATGCGCTTCATATTATCTTGCACCAGCGCAATGATGTTTCCTAAAATCATGGTAATAATCGCAATCACCTGTAGCACCTGTCCCCAATCGGCGGTTCCCTCGGGCAGCATCCGGGAAACAATGGTAATTAATGCAATAAAAGTGGCCGATTTGGAAGCCGTAGACATGTAGGCCGCCAGCGTGGTGGGCGTCCCCTCATATACGTCGGGCGTCCACATGTGGAAGGGCACCGCCGAAATTTTAAAGAAGAATCCAACCAAAAGCAGTCCCCCGCCCGCTACAAAAAGCAAATCACTGCTGCCCGCTGCGGCAATTTCCTGAACATCAAGCGAGCCGGTGGCGCCGTACAACAGCGCCATTCCATATAATAAAAATCCGGTTGAAAACGCACCCAGTAGAAAATATTTGAGGGCTGCTTCGGCGCCTGTTTTGCGTTCTTTAATGATGCCGGCCAGCACATACAAGCAAATGGACATCGTCTCAAGCCCAAGGAAAATCATAATCATGTTATTGGCACTGGCCAGCGCCAGCATGCCGGTGGTGGCAAACAGTACCATGGCATACACTTCACCAAAATTGTGGTCAATGGCTTCCAGATATTCATGCGAGATAAGCACACAAAAAAGCGTTCCAAATAAAATAACCGTATTCCCATACGCCGCCACGCCCCCGTAGGCAATCATGCCGGCCCACGACTCACCCACCGGACCAAACATATCCATGATGGACAACACCAGCGCTGCAACCAGCGAGGCTACCGTAAGCCCGACAATAGCGTTGTGATCATCTTTATACGAATCAATGACTATGGCAATTAAACCGGCAACGCCAACAATAATTCCGGGCAAAAATGTGCTAAGATCGTGAAGGTAGTTCATTAAGCAAAGTTGTGTGAAATTGTCTCAATCGTTTTGGCCAGCTTTACGTCCTTTTCAGTTACTTTATCACCGGCATCGTGCGATGTAAGTGCTATATTCACCGTATTATACACATTAAATATTTCGGGGTGATGCACTTGATCTTCGGCCTCAAAAGCAATGCGTGTGATAAACGTCACAGCCTGACGAAAATCAGCAAACTCATACTCTTTTTTGAGTTTATCATCTTCATGGTTCCAACCATCAAGTGATTTCAGTTCTTGGTCAATTTCGTCTTGTTGAAGTGGATCTGCCATGGCTACAGTTTTTTTTGTTTTAAATTTAATTCTTCAATAATAAATCTATTTCCTCATTCTGGAGCTGAGCACCGGAATGAGGTTAATATGTTATTAACATTTTCAATCTTTAAATTCTTTGGCATAAATAGTCTCAATCGATTTGGCCAGGGTTACATCTTTCTCGGTCACTTTATCGCCTGCATCATGCGAGGTGAGCGCGATATTCACCGTATTATACACATTAAATATTTCGGGGTGATGCACTTGGTCTTCGGCCTCAAAAGCAATGCGTGTGACAAACGTCATAGCCTGACGAAAATCAGCAAACTCATACTCTTTTTTGAGTTTATCATCTTCATGGTTCCAACCATCAAGTGATTTCAGTTCTTGTTCAATTTCGGAGTTGTTAAGTGATTTGGCCATAATTTGACACCTCATTTAATTAGATTGTTTTTTTACCCACCCCGCCTCGCAAGCTCGGCACCCCTCCCGCGGAGGGGTGGTCCCGACCGTAGTCGGGATCGGGGTGTGTTTGCAAAATGAAAAAATCTGATACCAAAATCATAATGACAAATATTTATTTTGATTGCGAAGCTAATTCATCGGTCACATCATAAAATTCAGAAGCCCATTGCGGCAGCTCATCCTGATCCGCGGCTTGCCTTACGGCCATACTTTTTTGCTTTGAAGTCTCAATAATTTCGTTTACCTGTTGCTCGGAATACTGCATAAAATCGACCGGACGAATACCAATCCAGAACATCAGGATTACCAGCGGTACCAGAATGCCAATTTCACGGGCATTCAGGTCAATCAATTTTTTATTTTTCTCATTAGTAATTGGGCCAAACATCACTCGTTGGTACATCCAAAGCATATACACGGCCGCTAAAATGACCCCAAGTGCCGCAATGACGGCAAATGCATTTTGTGGGATAACGGCTGAGTTAAACGCACCATTCAAAATCAAAAATTCACCGATAAATCCGTTCAATCCCGGCAATCCAATGGACGCCAGCATGGAAATCATAAACATCACCGCAAAGACCGGGACTACCTTTGATATACCGCCATAATCTTTAATCATCCGCGTGTGGGTGCGGTCGTAAATCATGCCTACAATAAGAAACAGCGCGCCGGTTGAAAGTCCGTGATTCACCATTTGAATAAGCGCTCCCTGTACGGCAATGGTATTAAAAGCAAACAAGCCCAATACTACAAACCCCAGGTGACTGACGGATGAATAGGCCACCAATTTTTTCACGTCTTTTTGTACCATAGCCACCAGCGCCCCATAGATAATGCCTACCACCGCCAGCGTGGCGATGTAGGGTGCAAAAGTCATAAAAGCGTTGGGAAAAATCGGCAGGCAAATGCGCAACAGTCCGTAGGTTCCCATCTTCAGCATAATGGCCGCGAGAACCACCGAACCGGCCGTGGGCGCCTGCGTGTGGGCATGCGGCAGCCAGGTATGAAACGGAAACAGCGGCACTTTAATACAAAAGGCAATAGCAAAAGAAAGAAACATCCAGGTTTGCTCTACCAACCCAATTTGGTACGCTCCACTTGATAGAAATCGCCAGTCGGTGGTGAAATCAACGCCCTGCATTACCGCGCCGGCATCGTAACCGAGATAAATTAACCCAACCAGCATGATGAGCGAGCCGACCAGCGTATAAATGAAAAACTTAATAGTGGCGTGAATGCGATTTTTGCCGCCCCAAATGCCAATTAGGAAGTACATGGGGATGAGCGATATTTCAAAAAAGACGTAGAACACAACCAGGTCGAGCGAAGCAAACACACCCATTGATGCGGTTTGCAACAATAGCAGCATGGAGTAATAGCCGGCAAGGTGCTTGGTGACCGAATCCCAGGATGAGAGGACTACAATAGGACCAAAAAGCGTGGTCAACATAAACAGCAGCAGGCTGAACCCGTCGAGGCCGATCAGGTATTTAATATCCAGGCCGGGAATAATGGCATTACCCGTGGTTAAATATTGTTGCGCTGCAGAATTGGCAATATCAAAATTGAATATCAGCGGCAGCGACAGCAAAAAGGTAGCGCCGGTAGCAGCCAAGCTGATCCACCTCACCGTAGAATCATTGCGAGCTAATAAAATGCCCGCGATGCCGACAAGCGGCAGATAAATACAAATGTTTAACAGTAGTTCCATTTACTTATTTTTTACAAATATCCTTTAGAAAAAAATTATCTTGTCATTCTGAACTCGTTTCAGAATCTATGATCGTTGATAGATTAATTTTAATCCAGATCCTGAAATAAATTCAGGATGACAAGTTCTCAATCTGCAAAGCAATTATTTAATTTTAGAAAATCAAAATCCCTAATACCAGAATCACGCCTATTACTAAGGCCAGCGCGTAGCTTGATGCCACGCCGGTTTGGATGTATCGAAACACGCTGCCAAACAGGCGCACAATGCCGCCGGTCACATTCACGGCACCGTCAACAAATTTCATATCAAATTTTGCAAGACCTTTATCGGAAAAGCGCACCAGCGGATTAGCAACCGTGCCTTCATACAGTTCATCTAGATTGTATTTTTCTTTCCAGGTTTGGTACAGTCCGCCAAAGCGATCACTTAGTTTAGCATCCGATTTCTCAGTGGCACCACTGCCATACATCCGCCAGGCCGCCCAAACGCCCGCCACCGCAATGGCGATAGAAACAATCATCAAAATCCATTCGGTAGCATGTGGTAAAATGAGTTCGTAATCAGCATTGATGGTGTGCAGCCAATTGTGCAGCAGGTTGATGTGGGCCTCCTGATGCGTGAAGGTTGCTAAAAGAAAATTCGGTACGCCCAAAAATCCACCCACTACCGAGAGCCCGCCCAACGTCCACAGTGGAATGGTCATACTCTTGGGACTTTCATGCAGATACTGCTCTGCGCCTTTGGCTTCTTTAATTTTTGACGGCAGTTTAAACGGACCGTTAAACGTCCCGAATGTAAGCCGGAACATGTAGAAGGCCGTCAAAAAAGCAGTAATGATACCAATTACCCACAAAGCGATATAAAGCGATCCCGCAAATTCACCGAAGCCGGCATTAAAGGTAAAGGCTAAAATTTCGTCTTTGGAGAAGAACCCAGCCAATGGCGGTATGCCGGCAATAGCTATGGTAGCCAGTAAAAAAGTCTTATACGTTGAGGGCATGTACTCCTTCAACCCACCCATAAATCGCATATCCTGCGGATCGAAATGCACGTCCTTTCCCTCCTCGTGCAAGCCGTGCTCAACATGCTCCATGGCGTGAATGACCGAACCTGAACCCAGGAACAAACAGGCTTTGAAAAAGGCGTGGGTTACTACATGAAACATCGCGGCGGTAAAGGCCCCCGAGCCAAGCGCCAGAAACATGTAGCCCAGCTGCGAAACGGTTGAATAGGCCAGCACGCGTTTAATATCATTTTGAGTGAGCGCAATCGTTGCAGCTACAATGGCCGTCAGCGCTCCGATCACTGCAATAATCATCATCAATTCGGGCGAAAGCACAAACATGGGCGACAGCCGGGAAATCAAATATATACCCGATGTTACCATGGTAGCAGCATGAATGAGGGCAGATACCGATGTCGGACCCGCCATGGCATCAGGCAGCCAAACGAAGAGCGGAATTTGCGCACTTTTACCGGTGGCGCCGATAAACATCAGGAAGCCGATCCAGAATTTATCATCGCCGGGAATGGCGGCTAAATCACCTAAAATAGTCTCAAACCGTAAGCTGCCGATATGCTGAAAAAGCATAAATATGGCCACCAGAAAGGCGAAATCACCAATGCGGTTGTAGATAAATGCCTTTTTGGCCGCGCTGGAGTTTTTCATTTCGGTGTACCAGAAGCCAATCAACAGATAGGAACACAACCCGACACCCTCCCATCCCAGGAATAGAAGTAGCAGATTATCAGCCAGCACCAGGTTAAGCATGGCAAAAATAAACAGGTTCAGATAGGCAAAAAAGCGCCAGTATCCGTCATCATGCCACATATAACCAATGGAGTAGAGGTGAATTAAAAACCCGACACCAGTGACAACGAGCGTCATCAATATCGAAAGCTGATCGATTTGGTAGGCGATATCAACGCTAAAGCTGCCGGTCTCAATCCAAGTGAACAGCGTGGCAAATATCGGATCTGAATTTTCACCCAGATTGATAAAAAAGTAGCATGCGATTAGGAATGGAATGAGAACAGAAAGGTTGGCGATGGTGCCGATCAGCGTTTTGCGTTGCCGAAATTTTTCGGAAGTCAAACCCATTAAACCGTTGACCAAAAAGCCAACCAACGGTAACCCAACAATAATACTTACGAGCGTTGTAGCTGATTCCATTTATGAAAGTAGGCGTTCAATTAATCCCGAGCAATTTCTTGTTGAAGAAAAGGCACTTTGTAGTTGCAAATTTATCAAAGGCAAAGATACAAAAAAGTGAGTGAAGGTAAAGCCTAAAAATTGGTAATATTGCCGTTGGGGGATCAGAACATCTTTTGAATTTAAGAAGGGTTTGAAATGCTATTTGTCGTTGCGAATCCCAAATATTCGGGAGCAATCCCCCCTCTTATATCGTGGGAATGGAGATTGCCTGTCTGCCGAAGTTTTAACCCAGGCATGGCTTCGTCCCGACGACTCCGGACAATGAAAGATTAGAATTAAGTGGGTATTTCAAAGCCTTATTAGAAATATAAAATTGCAGATTGATATGAACGCATAAAATTATGTGAATTTTGTTTTGAAACTACACCGCATCTTTTATTTTACTGTTTAATTTTTCAAAACTGAATTAACCAAATGTTCAAACGTGCAACTAAAGAAATTTTTCTCCGGATTTAGTACCCTGTTAATTACGCTCTTTTTATTTTTGATAGCGCAACCGGCTCTTGCTGCCGAATCTGCCCCACACCTTGAGGGGGGAGCGCTCAGTATCTGGTGGATCATCCCCTTTTCGGGCATTCTGCTCTCTATTGCTATCTTTCCGTTAGTGGCCGAAGATTTCTGGCATCACCACTTTGGCAAAGTGTCGGCATTCTGGGGGGGGATGATTGTGGTACCCATGCTCATCTTTTTGGGCTTTGAAATTACGCTGTATGAAGTGCTGCACGTGTACCTGCTGGAATATTTCCCATTCATCATCCTGCTTTTTGCGCTCTTTACCATTTCCGGCGGTGTACGGGTGAAGGGTTATTTGAAAGGTACGCCGGAAGTGAATACTCTTTTCTTACTAGTAGGTACCGTTTTAGCCAGCTGGATGGGCACCACCGGGGCCGCCATGCTGCTTATTCGCCCCATGCTGCGCGCCAACACCTGGCGAAAAAAGAAAGTGCATATGGTCGTCTTTTTTATCTTCTTGGTAGCTAATGTAGGTGGCTCGCTTACTCCGCTGGGAGATCCCCCGCTATTCCTCGGATTCCTGAAAGGGGTTGGGTTCTTCTGGACAACCACCAACCTGTTCTGGGAAATGACTTTTGTTGCGGTGATACTGCTTATTGTATACTATTTCTGGGACCGCTACCTGTACGCTCAAGAAGAACAGCCGGAGGATCCGATCGCTGAGGACAAAGAACCACTGGGCCTGGAGGGCAGCTTTAACCTTTTGCTGCTGGTCGGGGTTGTTGGCTTTGTATTATTTTCAGGTATTTATGATTTAGGTACAGTTACTGTTTATCACGTCAATATTCCGGTAGCCGGCCTCATTCGTGATGGGGGGCTGCTGTTGCTCTCGTACCTCAGCTGGATATGGACCTCCAAAGAAAGTCGCGCCGCCAATGGCTTCGACTGGTTCCCTATCCAAGAGGTGGGGAAACTTTTTGCCGGCATTTTTGTAACTATCATTGCCCCCATAGCCATGCTTAAAGCCGGTCAGAGTGGTGATGGAGCCCTTGCGTTTGTTAATGATGCGGTCTTCTCCAACGGAGAACCAAACAATGCTATGTTCTTTTGGATTACCGGCATCCTGTCGGCCTTCCTCGATAATGCCCCCACCTATCTCGTCTTCTTTAATGCCGCCGGCGGCAATGCCCACGAGTTGATGACCACCCTTTCGGAAACGCTGGTCGCTATATCTGCCGGTGCCGTGTTCTTTGGGGCTATGACCTATATTGGCAACGCCCCCAACTTTATGGTGAAATCTATTGCCGAAACGTCCGGCGTGGATATGCCCAGCTTTGGCGGCTACATGTTGTGGTCGGTGGGAATCTTAGCCCCCATCTATCTACTGGTAACCTGGATCTTTATTTAGGGGTGATTAGTCTTGAGTAATGAGTCTTGAGTGGTGAGTCTTGAGTGGTGAGTCTTTGAGCCTTGGGTGAAAAACGGGAAGCAAAAAATAGTCGGTATATACAACTTAACGGGCGCTTGCACTAATGGTGGGAAAAGGTCTAAAAGTCGAGGGTCGATGCCTCGACATTGGTCATTGTAATTTTAAGTCCTTAAAATTTTAAACAAAGCGTGAAAGTGCGGCACCCGGTACCAGTGTCTCCAGCTTCCAACCTCTAACATCCGGCCTCTAAAATCACCAGCGTAACAGATTAATACGGCTTACATCAACAGAAAGGTTATTACGAAAAATGGCGATAATAATGGCCAGGCCCACTACCGCTTCAGCGGCGGCTACAGCAAGCGCAAAAAACACAAAAATTTGTCCATCTACGTTTCCAAAGTAACTGCTGAATGAAACCAATGATACATTTACGGCATTCAGCATCAGCTCAACACACATAAAAATTACGATCGCATTTTTTCGGATCAACACGCCAATAAGTCCAATGCAAAATAAAATGGCGCTTAAAGCCAGATACCAATCTATGCTAATCATTGTTTTTTATTGCAGATTTAGGTTTATGCTGTGCCAGCAGTATAGCTCCACTCGCGGCAGCTGTCAGAAGCACACCGACCAAGTGAAATGGAAGGATATATTTTGAATAAAGCACCTCACCGATAGCCTCAACCGTTCCAGCCTGAGCCATGTTGGGTGAAATTTGCGGAAGCGTGTCTGAAACCGTTCCTATGCTGTACAATATTTGAGAAAGCACGATGACGCCGAGCAGGAAACCAACAAAGTATTTAAATCTAAATGCATTGAAAAGGCTCTCCTCAGCATCAACGTTCAGCAACATAATCACAAAAAGAAACAGCACCATAATAGCACCGGCATAAACCAGTACCTGAATGACAGCCAAAAACTGGGCCTGTAAAATCAGATAGACGCCGGCCAGCGATACCAGGTGCAAAACCAGAAAAAGCGCACTGTTTACCGTGTTGCGGCTAATAACCATGGCCAAGGCGGTAGCAATAGCAAAGACGGCCAACAAAATAAAAATGTAGCTAATCATAAATTTTGTCGTATTGAATTGGCTGTAAAGGTAGCATTTTTTGGTTTTGGCTTCAACTGTTTTTTGAGTGTTTTGGGTATAAGGGAATGGGAGTATAAGGAGTGATAGGCCGCAAGTGAAAACCTTATATCCTTATACCTCTATACCCTCCAAAATCACCAGAAATAAACGAGCCCTACCGCCCCCAAAATCCAGCAGTACCAGGCAAAGGGATGGATACCTTTATTTTGCAACAAAATGATCAAGTATTTGAGCGCAAAATATCCTGATATGAGCGCCGTAATAAAGCCCACGAATAAAGCAATAGCATCATTGGTGGCAATCCCTACTTCCACCATCTCTTTAATTTCGAGCAGCATGGCGCCGCCAATAACGGGTATGACCATAAGGAATGAAAAATCAGCTGCTTCTTTGCGTTTGATGCCCAGATAAAGTCCCAGCGAGATGGTGGATCCCGATCGGCTAATGCCGGGCAAAATGGCAAACGCCTGGGCCAATCCAATACCAAATGCGCTGCCGCTGTCCAAGTGATTGGGAAATGAATCGCGGAATTTAGTCATAAATAGGATCACCCCGGTCACCAACAGCATGATGGATACCATAAACGGGTTCAAAAAGGTGTTCTCGATTTGGTCCTTGAGCGTCAGACCCACAATTAATGCGGGGATCATGCTTAAGAGTACAAACCAAGTCAGCTTCAGGTTGGGATCGCTTTGCCACTGCTGTGAAAACGTTTGTGAAGAACCCGGCAGCTTAAACCACGAGCGAAAGATATCCGCTATTTTTTGCCGGTAATAAATAATAATGCTGCAAAGCGTACCAAAGTGTACCACCACCTCAAAGGTGATGTTCTTATCAAGTCCGCCCCCCAGCAACGCCTCTCCCAGCACCAGATGCCCTGAACTGCTTATAGGCAGAAATTCGGTAAGTCCCTGAATCAAGCCGAGCAAAAATGAATCTAAAAGTTCCATTAATTTATTTAATTGTAATTTGCGAAATCATTTAAACAAGCTTTTTAATCATCGCTTGGTCACCCATGTTCTACACTAAAATGTAATTACGGTGTGCAAAGATACTATTTAATTTTTCAGGCAAACCTTGTACATTAATCATCGTTGAAAATATACCGCCTGCGGGCGGCATCGAAAATAGGTATTCCTCAATAAACTTGTAAACCAATATTTACCATGGCTGTCGATCAACCCAAAGAATCTATAGATATGCAGGCGCTTGGCGAAAAGATAGAAAAATCCAGCGCTTTTGTTGATGAAATTTACCAAGAGCTTGGCAAAGTGATTGTAGGGCAGCGCTATATGATTAACCGCTTGCTTGTCGGCTTGCTGGCCGATGGACACGTGCTGCTCGAAGGCGTACCCGGGCTGGCTAAAACATTAACGGTTTCTTCGCTGGCACAAGTGATTGACACCGATTTCCAGCGGCTGCAATTTACGCCCGACCTGCTGCCGGCCGATCTGATTGGAACGCTCATCTACAATCAAAAAGAAGCTGAATTTACGGTAAAAAAAGGACCCATTTTTTCCAATATTATTTTGGCGGATGAGATAAATCGATCACCCGCTAAAGTGCAAAGCGCCCTGCTTGAGGCTATGCAGGAAAAGCAAGTTACCATTGGCGGAACCACCTACCCGCTTGATGAACCATTTCTGACTCTGGCCACCCAAAACCCCGTGGAACAGGAAGGCACCTACCCCCTGCCCGAAGCGCAGGTGGATCGCTTTATGATGAAAATTATTATTGACTATCCCACCGAAGAGGAAGAGATGAAAATAATGCGACGCATGGCCAAAACGGGTAAACACCAAGCACTTAAGCCTGTTATTTCACCTGAGAAAGTAATGCAGGCTCGCAGCGTGGTTAATGAAATTTATGTTGATGAGAAAGTAGAACAATATATTATTGATCTTGTTTTTGCTACACGTACACCGGCTAATTACCGGCTTGATAAGCTAACAGAACTCATCAACTTCGGTGCCTCTCCCCGGGCGTCCATTAATCTCAATTTGGCATCGCGTGCGCATGCCTTTATGGAGCATCGCGCCTATGTTACCCCGGAAGATGTGCGCACTATTGCCAAAGATGTACTGCGCCACCGCATCATACCCACCTTTGAGGCTGAAGCCGAAAACATAACTTCGGAAAACATCATTGAAGAAATTATGAGCACCGTGCCGGTGCCGTAAAACAATTACGATTGTACCACAGCATGGCTATGCTGTGAGATTAGGGTCCGGGAGATCGCGGGAAAAATACTGTTTAAGGAACAAAACGATTCAAAGCTTTTTCAGGTATAAACAACACAAGAACAATATCTCCGATATTCTGGTCACTTTTTTTTAGTTCCCGGCTTTGCCGGTCCCGCACCATTGTCGGGATTCGTGATTGAAAAAATGAACATACATAACCTCGTCTAATAAATAGTGCAATGGACTGTACCTCCTACCTCTTTTGATTACATTCATTTTTCCACTTACATTTCAAGGCCACAGTAAGTAACATCTTTGTGGATATTTGAAAGACTAAACCTATCACATCCTATTTAGGAATATCTGCATTTGAATATACAACAACAGAACTATAGTTTGAGAAAACGTAAAAAATGCGGCGGGATCAGAGCTTCCTTGCAGCCATAGGCCGCCCTTCTTTGTTTTATTTATTAACTTGTAGTTTGTACAAAGACACAAATTTTGCCCAAGCATCCCTTCGGGTCTTACTTCGTTCGTGCTAAGGCATACCCTCGGTGAGTTCAGGGTCTCTGTTTAAATGCCATTAAATGCACCTGAGATTCTGAAGCGAGTTCAGAATGACAAGATGGGTAGTTTTGCAAAACCCTCTTCTTATAAAAAAAGCCCAACCTCGAATACTCGGGATCGGGCTTTCACATTTATAAAGCAGTTAACGAGGGTGTTTACTCCTCCTCATCTCCGCTCTCGTTTTCTTCTTCTGATTCTTCCTCGTCGCCTTCTTCAGCATTCTGAGCGGCAATTTTACGCTCTACCTCTTTGCGCTCTTTCTCCTTCATCTCTTCCTGAAGGTCGGCCAGACCGGACATTTCACCTAATGTGGGCGTGCCGGTTTTGGGCGCTTTTGGAGTAGGCTTACTCCCGCCCCGCGTTTTCTTCTCTTTCGATGAGGAACTACTTTTCGAAACATCTTCAGTATCATCCTCATGCTGGCTGAGGGTTATGTTTTTACTGGATTCATCCAGCTCAATAACAAAAGCGGTGACTTCGTCTCCCTCAGAAAATTCTTCCTGATGATCTTCACCCTCGGTTTTGCTGCCGGGAATAAAGCCTTCCAGTTCGTGCGGCAGGGCTACAAAAACACCTTTATCGGTAATTTTTGACACTTCGCCGGTCACCTCTTCAGTAAGGCCGTACTCTTCAGAGAAAGCTTCCCAGGGGTTACTTTCAATTTGCTTGTGGCCCAGTGTGATGCGGCGATTATCGAAATCAATGGCCAAAATAGCCACTTCAATTTCTTCGCTTTTGTCAATAATTTCGCTTGGGTGCTCGACCTGCTCGGTCCAGCTTAAATCGGAGATGTGAATGAGTCCGTCAATGCCCGGTTCCAGTTCAACGAACACACCAAAATTGGTGAGATTGCGAACAGTTCCGGTATGCTTGGATCCAACAGGATAGCGCTTGTCGATCTCTTCCCATGGGTCTTTCTCAAGCTGCTTAACGCCGAGCGAAATTTTCTTTTCACCCTGGTTCACATTCAGCACTACGCATTCAATCACATCATCACGGCCAACCAGCTGCGATGGATGTTTTATGTGCTGCGTCCACGACATCTCACTAATGTGGATAAGCCCTTCAACGCCTTTTTCAAGCTCAATGAAAGCGCCGTAATCGGCAATGGAGACTACACGTCCCTGCACCTTCATGCCCTCAGGATATTTTAGATCTATATCGTCCCACGGTTGCGGCTGCAGTTGTTTGAGACCGAGTGATACACGCTTGCTCTCCTCATCAAAATCAATGACCGCAACGTTGAGCTCCTGATCGAGCGATACAATTTCTTCGGGATGATCAACGCGACCCCACGACAGATCGGTAATGTGTAGCAGACCGTCAACGCCGCCAAGATCAATAAACACACCAAAGTCGGTTATGTTTTTAACAATACCTGCGAGTACCTGCCCTTCTTCAATAGTGGAGAGAATTTCTTCACGCTGCTCTTCAAGGTCAGACTCGATAAGCGCACGGTGTGATACAACCACATTTTCCACGTGCATGTTCAGCTTCACCACTTGAAATTCCATAGTGCGACCAACATAAGCATCAAAGTCGCGAACGGGGCGCACATCAATTTGTGAGCCGGGCAAAAATGCATCAATGCCCATAACATCCACAACCATTCCACCTTTAATGCGGCGTTTGATGTAGCCTTCCATAATTTCGCCATCTTCGTCCGAACGCTGGATCGTCTCCCAGGCGTGCAGTATATCGGCCTTTCGGCGTGATAAAATAAGCTGCCCTTCCTGATCTTCCACCTGGTCCAGGAAAACATCAATCTCATCGCCGGGGGCAAGGTTTTCAATCATCTCATCGGGAAATTCATTCGTCTGTACAATACCTTCAGACTTAAACCCAATGTCAACGATTACATATTTTTCGTCAACCGATACAACACGACCGGTAACAATTTCTTTTTCTTCAATTTCATTGAGCGTGTCCTCATACATGGCGGCATACTCATGGAACTCATCATCGGAATAATCTTCCGAGGCCTCTTCGAGTTGATCGTATGTATAGGCGTCTTCATGAATATCTCCGCTGAATGATGCAATTTCTTCCGCTTCCGGCTCCACGCGAACGTCAGCTTCGGTGACGGCTTCATCATCGGTATCTTCGCCAGATTCTTCGGTAGAATCGGTATCGGCGGGCGCTTCGTCTTGCGTTTCTTCTTCAGAAGATTGGTCAGCTTCAACCGCTTCATTTTCTTCTTCGGAGGATGTCTGATTTTCTTCTTTTACATCTTTAGTCGTAGCAGTAGCCTGCTCGCTGGTTTCTTTTTCTTCTTGTTTTTGTTCTTTTTTTACGTCTTCAGTCATTTAGTTATTAATTAAAATTACCACAATTCGTCCCGAATTTTTCAGAACGTTTTGGGATTAGAGTTAATGTTATTGTGTGTATGTTAATTCTGTTTTGTCATCGATGATTGAACATATGTGCTGAACCTGCTCATCGAAACTCATGGATGTATTATCGACATCGATTGCATCAACCGCTTTTTTTAATGGATCGTTGGCGCGATCGGTATCTTTTTGATCTCGCTCAGCAATGTTTTGGCTCACCTGCTCGATGGAAACTTCATCATCCGAGCCTTTGAGCTCATCATAACGCCGGCGGGCGCGTTCATCCACATCGGCCGACATGAAAAATTTCAAATCAGCTTCCGGGAAAACGGCCGTACCCAAATCTCTGCCTTCAGCAATGTATGCACCCTCTTGCACGGCCTCACGCATCAACGAGTTAACGAATGTTCGAGAACCATCAAGAGAAGCAATATCACTGACCAGTGCAGAAACTTCAGCACTACGCAGCTTCGCGGTAATCTCTTTATCATTAACCCACACCCTAAAAATGGCATCGGTGTATGAAAAAGAAACAGACACCTGCTTCAACAAATCAAAAAAAGCTTTTCTGTCTTTCCCCGCCTGAAAAAAAATACAGGTGAGCGCACGATAAAGCGCGCCGGAATCGAGGTATTCAATATTTAACTTTTGAGCTACGGCTTTGGCAGTAGAACTTTTGCCTGCACCCGCGGGCCCGTCAATTACTATGATCATAACAGAAAGTCTCCTAAATTAGGTTTAATTTTGTAATTTTTCAATGATTTCTTGTTTAATCTTCCCAGAAATTTTAACTTTGGAAACTTTTGAAAAAAGGATTCAATAATACAGATTTTTTAAGATACTGTTTAATTAATTCAATTAATTTATGCCACAGCACAAACAAGCCGTAAAGCGTGTTCGCCAAAACGAAAAACGCCGTCAACAAAATCAGAAAAGGCGTTCTAAAATGAAAACGCTCATTAATAATGTTTTGGACGAGAACGATAAAGAAGAAGCAGAAAAAAAGCTCAAAGATGCTACTTCATATCTCGACAAAATGACGGGAAAAAACATGATTCATCGTAACAATGCTGCCCGTAAAAAATCAAGATTAACGAAGCACGTTAATAACCTGTAATCCACCCCCTCATCTTGACTGAGCCTGCTAAAGCACTCCTCATCATATTAGATGGATATGGCTTAGCCGAGAATCCTGATGTCAGCGCGGTAGATAAAGCGCATACGCCTTTCCTGGATCATCTTTTTCAAAGCTGTCCGCATGCCCGGCTTTCGGCAAGCGGCGAAGATGTAGGCTTGCCCGCCGGACAGTTTGGTAATTCAGAAGTGGGTCACCTTAATATCGGAGCCGGACGCGTGGTGGTGCAAAAGCTTTCGGAAATCAACCAAAAAATTAAAGCCGGTGGTTTTGCTGAAAATGAGATATTGCTCAACGCCATTGAAGAAGCAGAGAAAAATGGACGCATTCACCTCATGGGCCTCTTTTCCGACGGCGGGGTACACAGCCAAAACGCGCACCTGTATGCGCTGTTGCAACTCATAAATAACCGCGACATAGATAACACTTTTGTGCACGCTTTTACCGACGGGCGCGATACCGACCCCAAGGGCGGCATTGAATACGTTCGGGAATTTAAAGATAAAGCAAAAGAAATTGGCACCGGCACCCTCGCCTCTATTGTTGGTCGGTACTATGCCATGGATCGCGATAATCGCTGGGAGCGCACCCAAAAAGCGTACCATTTATTAGTCAACGGAAAAGGCAAATCTTTTAATTCTGCCGAGGAAGCGATGCAAGCATCCTATGATGAGGATAACACCGATGAATTTATTGAACCTCGCTTCATTGAGACGGAATCTGACAGCCGTATTCAACCGGATGATGTGATCATCTTCTTCAATTTTCGTGGCGACCGGGCGCGGCAAATCACTCGTGCATTTATCGAAGACGGCTTTGATGAATTTGAAATCGAACAGGGCATGGCACCTTCATACTATACGTTCACCGAATATGATGAAGATTTTAAAAATGTGCAGGTGGCCTTTCCCCCGGAAGAACTGCACAATACGCTGGGTGAGGTCATCAGCAAAAAAAATCTTAAGCAGCTGCGTATAGCAGAGACCGAGAAGTATCCGCATGTCACATATTTCTTAAACGGGGGTGAAGAAGATCCCTATTCCGGCGAAGAGCGCATTCTCATTCCGAGTCCTAAAGTGGCAACTTACGATCTTCAACCGGAAATGAGTGCCGCGGCCGTAACACATGCGCTCTGCGATCAACTCATCACCGAAGAGCATCACCTTTGCATACTCAATTTTGCCAACGCCGATATGGTGGGACACACCGGCGATATGGTGGCCGCCATTCGTGCTGTGGAAACGATTGATCAACAGCTAAAAAAAGTGGTACAAACCGCCCGCGAGGCTTCCTACAATATGCTCATTATTGCTGACCACGGGAATGCCGACTGCATGATAAATCCCGATGGCAGCCCGCACACTTCGCACACTACGGCTCCGGTTCCGGCCCTTGTTATAAGTGATGAAGAAATTGAATCACTGCACGACGGAATTTTAGCTGATGTGGCCCCTACCCTGCTGCACATGATGAACATTGACCCACCCAAAGAAATGACGGGCACTTCACTTATTGACTAAGACCCCTCTTGCAATTCGTGCATCCCAAGATTGAACGGTCCATAAAAATGCAAAAGGATCTTGTTTTGTTTGCTTTTGCAACCCACCACCACTACTTTCGATGCAGCGGTGAACTAAAATTCAATTTCACTCGTTAATACGGGTGAATATAATTCAATTAAATAAACCTGATTTGCGATCTATGGAGGGTAACGATTTTTCAAATAAAGTTCGCGACGTCATTCAATACAGCCGGGAAGAAGCCCTGCGGTTGGGTCACGATTACATTGGCACCGAACATCTGATTCTTGGCATTGTGCGGCTGGGTGAAGGTGTGGCTATAAAAATTCTCAAAAACCTGAATTGCGATCTTTACAAGCTCAAAAAAACGGTTGAAGATACGGTCCGCGGAACGGGCGGCTCGGTTACCGTTGGCAATATTAAATTGACTAAACAGGCCGAAAAAGTGCTTCGCATCACCTATCTGGAAGCCAAGCTATATAAAAGCGACTCTATAGGAACCGAGCATCTGTTACTTTCTCTGCTGCGTGATGATGAGAATATAGCAGCTCAAATTTTGCAACAGTTTAGTATATCGTATGATGCCGTTCGTGAAGAGCTGGATCTCATTATTTCGGGCAAATCGCCCGATCGGGATACCGGCACAAACGATGCGCGCTCCATTTCTGCGAGCCTGTCATCATCTAAAGGATCAAAATCATCCGGAAGCTCCAGAGAAAAGAAAATGGAAAAATCAAAAACCCCTGTATTAGACAACTTTGGCCGCGACCTTACCGAGCTGGCCGAAGAGGAAAAGCTCGACCCCATCATTGGTCGGGAAAAAGAAATTGAGCGTGTGGCCCAGGTCTTGAGCCGTCGTAAAAAAAATAACCCGGTACTAATTGGCGAACCGGGCGTCGGTAAAACCGCCATCGCCGAAGGCTTGGCCTCGCGTATTATTGAACGGAAAGTTTCGCGTGTACTTTATGGCAAGCGTGTAGTAGCGCTCGACCTGGCTGCACTCGTAGCCGGCACAAAGTACCGCGGTCAGTTTGAAGAACGCATCAAAGCAGTGATGGGTGAACTTGAAAAAACGGAAGACATCATTCTGTTTATTGATGAATTGCATACGATAGTAGGAGCCGGCGGAGCCAGCGGTTCGCTGGATGCTTCAAATATGTTAAAACCCGCCCTGGCGCGTGGAGAGGTTCAAGCTATTGGCGCCACAACGCTGAATGAATATCGCCAGTATATTGAAAAAGACGGCGCGCTGGAACGCCGCTTTCAAAAGATTATGGTTGATCCCACCGATATTGAGGAAACCATCGAAATATTGGATCAAATAAAAGAGAAGTACGAAGAGCATCACAGCGTTCAATATTCTCCAAAAGCTATTACGGAATGTGTGAAGCTGACGGATCGCTATGTGACCGATCACTTTTTACCGGACAAGGCTATTGATGCCCTCGATGAGGCCGGAGCGCGGGTTCATCTGGCAAATATAACGGTGCCACAAAATATTCTGGATCTTGAGGAGTCCATCGAAAAGACCGGGAATGAAAAGAATTCCATGGTCAAGAAGCAGCGTTTTGAAGAAGCAGCACGCTTGCGTGACAAAGAGAAGCGTTTCCAGGAAGATCTTGAAAAAGCTCAAGAAGAGTGGGAAAAAGAATCTGAGGACATTGTCTTTAACGTAGAACAAAATGATGTAGCCTCGGTTGTAGCGATGATGAGCGGCGTACCGGTGACAAAAATCAGCCAGAGTGAAAGCAAAAAGCTCTTGAACATGAAGGAGGAGCTTTCCGAGCAGATTATTGGTCAAAATGAAGCTATCGTCAAACTAACCAAAGCCATTCAGCGTACACGTGCCGGACTTAAAGATCCCTCCCGCCCCATCGGCTCGTTTATTTTCTTGGGTCCTACGGGCGTTGGTAAAACTGAGATGGCCAAAGTGCTCTCACGCTACTTATTTGATAAAGATGATTCGCTCATCCGAATTGATATGAGTGAATACATGGAAAAATTCTCCGTTTCGCGCTTGGTTGGTGCTCCTCCAGGCTACGTTGGATATGAAGAAGGCGGCATGCTCACCGAAAAGGTGCGCCGAAAGCCGTATTCAGTTGTACTACTTGACGAAATTGAAAAAGCACACCCTGATGTATTCAACATTCTGCTGCAGGTTCTCGATGACGGAATTTTAACCGACAGCCTCGGTCGTAAAGTTGATTTCCGAAACACCATCATTATCATGACCTCCAATATTGGTGCACGCGACATCCGTAATCTTGGTCAGGGCATTGGCTTCTCGGATGATGATAATGCTTTTGATTATGAGAACATGAAATCGACTATTCAGGATGCACTCAAAAAAGTATTCAATCCTGAATTTTTAAACCGCATTGATGATGTCATCACCTTCCGTCCGCTTGAACGGGAAGATATTTTCAAAATCATCGACCTGCTTTCTGATGAGCTCTTTGAACGCATCCACAATCTCGGCTACCAGGTTGATGTTACTGAAGGCGCCAAAGAATTTATCACCGATAAAGGATTTGACCAAAAATATGGAGCACGGCCGCTTAAACGCGCCATTCAAAAGTATGTGGAAGATCCGCTGGCCGAAGAAATTCTTAATGAAAGTTACCCTGAAGGCTCTGAAATTCGTATCAAAATGAATAAGTCAAGAGACGGGCTCGACTTTGCCTGGGAACTCCCTGAAGACAAAGAAGTCGATGCGTCTGCCGAAAATTCTTCTGAAGAAGAAAATAAAGAGTCGAAATCGGAGGCCAAGGCGTAATAATCTAATCCAGGGGCTTTGCAGAACCATGACTTTGTTTTCGACTTCATACGTCGTGGCTCCTCATTGCACCGCAGGTATGCCTTTTGCCATAGCATCCCTTTGGGAGAAATGGGCGTCAGTAATGCAAAGGGCCTCTAATCCATTAATTTACCAAGGATCGCCGTCTTTGCGGTGATCCTTTTTTTCTGTTCCTCCCTTTTTTCATTACCAAATCACTCCTTTCATCTTTGTTTATTATGCTTAGTTTTGAGTCATGAAAAAAAAGAACTCAAATCTTTTCTTCTCTATTATCATACCGGTTTATAACCGGCCGGAGGAAGTCCGGGAATTGCTGCAAAGTTTAACCAAGCAGCACTACCAACGGTTTGAAGTTATTATCATTGAAGATGGTTCATCCAAAAAATGCGAGTTGGTTGTACAATCATTCTCTGAACAGCTTGACATTACCTACGTTTACAAAGAAAATTCCGGCCAAGGCTTTAGCCGTAATGTTGGTTTTAAAAAAGCCAAGGGTGATTATTTTATCATGTTTGATTCTGATTGCCTGATCCCTTCCCATTACTTGGAAACCGTACATAATCACCTGCAAAAAAGAGAATTCGATGCCTACGGCGGACCGGACAAAGCGCATAAATCATTTTCGATTTTGCAAAAAGCCATTAGTTACTCCATGACGTCGCCATTCACAACAGGAGGCATTCGCGGCAACGAAAAACACTCCGGTCAATTTCATCCGCGGAGTTTTAACATGGGCATATCGCGCGACGTATTTGAGGCTACCGGCGGGTTTAAAATAACCCGCATGGGCGAAGACATCATTTTTAGTATCGATATTATAAATGAGGGATTTAAAACAGGCTTAATTTCTGCGGCTTTTGTATATCACAAACGTCGCACCAGTCTTACGGCATTCTTTAAACAGCTTCATTTTTTTGGACGGGCGCGGGTACATATCGGGCGGTTCTATCCCTCCGAAATAAAATGGGTGCACCTGCTGCCGGTCCTCTTTGTTATGGGAGTATTATTCACCCTTACACTACCCCTTTGGTATCCCACATTATTTTTTATTATTGGCTTAATCGGGGTTTTATTATTTCTTATACTGGGCACTCATGCTACAATCAAAACTAAAAGTGCCGCAGTGGGCTTGATGAGTATGCTAACATCATTTATCCAGATAACTGCATACGGCCTTGGTTTTTTAAGCGAATACACAAGAGAAAATAAGAACAAAAATTAGTTGATTTCAGATTGATTACAGAAGCTAAGACTCTTATATTTGAAATCTTTCTGAAAGCCGAAAGGAATGAAAATTTTAAGCTGTTAAGCTTATTTTCTTACGGGGAGTGGCGCAGTCCGGTAGCGCATTCGCTTTGGGAGCGAAGGGTCGCAGGTTCAAATCCTGTCTCCCCGACTACATTTTTATGAATAAATATAATGGTTTATGAATAAATATAATGGAGGAGTGGACAGAAGCCTTTTTGGTGCAATGAACCTGCGAGCAGGTTCTGCCAAAGGCATCCCTTCGGGTAAATCCTGTCTCCCCGACTTTGAAATTTTGAATCATAAATGTTGAGTTTTTAATTGCGGGCTTAGATATTAAATTTTGAATGTTTCTAATTCAACATTAAGAATTTAACGTTTAAAATTACGATGCGCCCGTAGCTCAACTGGATAGAGCAACGCCCTTCTAAGGCGTAGGTTACAGGTTCGACTCCTGTCGGGCGTACAGGTTTAAATACCAGAATACAAGTACCAAATTTCGAAATGAAGATTATTTGGAATTTGAAGTTTGTTATTTAACTAATGGCGACATGGCCGAGTGGTTAGGCAGAGGTCTGCAAAACCTCCTACGGCGGTTCAAATCCGCCTGTCGCCTCTTATTTTTTTTTGCCGCGTTCGTCTAGGGGTTTAGGACGCTGCCCTTTCACGGCAGTAACACGGGTTCGAATCCCGTACGCGGTACAAATCTGTGTTCCAAGGGTTAGTTCTATGGAACCAAACTTGGGAGACGGGTTCTGCCATAAGCACTCCTTCGGAGGAATCCCGTACGCGGTACAAATCTGTGTTCCAAGGGTTAGTTCTATGGAACCAAACCTGGGAGACGGGTTCTGCCATAGGCACTCCTTCGGAGGAATCCCGTACGCGGTACAAATCTGTGTTCCAAGGGTTAGTTCTATGGAACCAAACTTGGGAGACGGGTTCTGCCGTAGGCACTCCTTCGGAGAAATCCCGTAAGCGGTACTTGGTTAAATACCAAAATAACAAGTAGCAAATATTTAAAAGCCACTTTGCCAATGAAATTTGTAGTTTGTTATTTAAATATATGGAGCTTGTAGCTCAGTTGGTTAGAGCGCCAGGTTGTGGCCCTGGAGGCCGTGGGTTCAAATCCCATCAGGCTCCCTTTTTATAATATCCAACATGCCAAGTTTTCAAAACTTGGCATGTTTAAGTTATATATGCCGCGTTCGTCTAGGGGTTTAGGACGCTGCCCTTTCACGGCAGTAACACGGGTTCTGCCGTAGGCACTCCTTCGGAGAAATCCCGTACGCGGTACTCTATTGGATTTTTGATTGATGAATAATGATTTTTGATTGGTTTTTAGATCATAATTCAAAAATCACCAATCATAAATCATAAATCTTTTCTCGCCACAGCGTAAATTCCGTTTCCTTTCTCATTCGCTTCGCTCATGTCCATCTTCATTAAGATAAGTCCCAGCGGTAGGGTTAATATATACCAGACGGCCATCAGCGGGAGCGCCCATAATTTAATTTTGTTCATCCAAAGCATGGGATATTTTATGAGAAGCTTCCATGCAAAATGACCTTTATTTCCATAAGTGTAAGCTACTTCCACAGGGGTCAATCCTGCTTGTTGCAGCTTCTCACGGATATCGCTCTTTGAGTAGCCGGTGCGGGCATGTTCGTCCACAAAGCTTTCATCCTCACCGGCATCTTCTTCAGAAAAAATCGAGGGCGAATGCATGATAAAATATCCGTCGGCTTTTAGACTTTGCATGATTCTTTTCATTACCTGTACATCTTCAGTAATATGCTCGAGAACATCTACACAAATAGCCATATCAAACACTCCAGAGTTCTCAAAATTCAACAAATCAGCCTGCTCAAATGTTATGCGATTTTTATCTATTTCACTTGCAAAATAATGGCGGCAATCAGCCAAATAGTTTTTTTTCACATCCACGGCTTTAATGGAGACCTGCGAAAAGGTTTGGAGCATAAACCGATCGTACTGCCCGAAACCGCAGCCGGCATCAAGCAATTTCCATTGGTCATTTTTATCCATGGCCGCGGCATACTGTTTTAGCAAAGCGCGAACATACCAACTGCGTAAAAAGAACAGATCCAACAGTTTGTAGAAAAATGTGCGCAGTAACCGGTTATTTCGAATGATGGATGCAAATCGATCTTTAACCGGATCGTAGGCAATTCTGCTCATGGAGGGTATCTCTAAATTTTGTCTGCTATATTGGGCTCCACGTGGTTACCCTGAGTTTTATAAAAGAGCTCTCCCAAAAATCCAATTGAAAAGAACTGGGCGCCGAGTACCATCAACATCACCCCCAAAAGAAGCAATGGGCGGTCACCTAAATTGGCCCCAAAAAATACTTTATCGATCGCCAGGTAACCGTTAATCACCCCGCCGAGGACTAAAAAAAGAAAGCCGAGTGTGCCAAAAAAATGCATGGGACGCTGCTGATATCGATTTATAAATACCAGCGTGAGTAAATCTAAAAACCCGTGCATAAATCGTGCAATCCCAAATTTTGTTTGCCCGTGTTTTCTGGGATGATGTTTAACCACCTTTTCGGTTATGGCATTGTAGCCTTGCCATTGGGCAAGCAGCGGAATATAGCGATGAAGTTCGCCGTACAGCTCAATTTTTTTAACCACTTCTTTTTTATACACTTTCAGCCCACAATTAAAATCGTTCAGTTTAATTCCGGTAATACCGGCCGTAATTTTGTTAAAAAATCGAGACGGTATTGTTTTGGAAATCGGGTCGTGTCGTTTCTTTTTCCAGCCGCTCACCAAATCGTAGCCTTTTTCAAGCATCGCAATCATGGCCGGAATTTCGGCAGGGTCATCCTGCAAATCGGCATCGAGCGTTGCTACATAACGGCCGGTTGCCTCATTAAAACCCGCTTGCAAAGCCGTACTTTTGCCGTAGTTCCGCAAAAACTGAATGCCTTTTACTTTTTTATAAGAAGAAGAAATGGATTGAATTTGTGCCCATGAATCATCGGTAGAGCCATCATCTATAAATATAATCTCAAAACTATACTCATCTTCCAAAGCAGCAGCTATTTTATTGCTAAGCTCGGTCAGAGATTTTGATTCATTATAAAGCGGGATAACAACGCTAACTTCAGGAAAGTAATTTGCAGAACTTTTAGGTGCCAAATTTAGCCAATTTATTTTATTGCAAATGGTTAGATTTAGTGATGCAGAACACGTATAATTAGCATGAAAGATACACTTTTAGGTACCTTATGAAAAAACTTTATTACAGCATTGGCGAAGTTAGCGATATAACCGGTATCGAGCCTCATGTTTTGCGCTATTGGGAATCGGTTTTTAGTGATCTTAGTCCCAAGAAAAACAACGCCGGAAATCGCATTTTTAAAGAAAAAGATCTTAAAATAATTGTGAAGCTGAAGAAGCTGATCAAAGAGAAAAAATACAGCACAAAAGGCGCCAAGCAGGTTTTGAAAAATGAAATGAACCAGAAACCTCCCGGACAGGAAGTTCCCGTAGATTTAAAAAAAGATCTTCGGGAAATACGACTTTTCCTTACCAATATGCTGGAAAAAATTTAGAAATTATCCTCCATGGAATTATCGCACGTTGAGTTTGGAAATTTCAAGCTTTACACCATCGAAACCGGACGGTTTAGGCTGGATGGTGGCGCTATGTTTGGCGTAGTACCCAAAACGTTGTGGTCACGCCAAATTGATGTAGATGAAAAAAATCGGATCCCCATGGCCATGCGGTGCCTGCTTATTGAGTCTCAAAAATCCGGTCGGCTTTACTTAATTGACAATGGAGCCGGAACAAAATTTAATGAAAAAATGTCCGCCATTTATGATATTGATTACAATCACAGCAACCTGCACTCTTCATTGAAAATGCAGGGATTTGCAGCGGATGATATTACCGATATCATTTTTACCCATCTGCATTTTGACCACTGCGGCGGAACAACCTTTTACAACGAAAAAGGAAATATTGAGCATACGTTTACCAATGCAACCTACCACGTAAACGAGCGACACTGGGAAACGGCAATAAACCCCAATGCGCGAGAAAAAGTCAGTTTCATAGCCGACAACATCGATCCCATTGCTAATTCTAATCAACTACATCTTGTTGAAGATAACTATACCTTTGAAGATGGGCTTTCAGCCCTGCCGGTTAATGGACACAGCATAGGTCAGCAGTTGCCCAAAATTGATACCGGTGATCAAACAATCGTTTTTGCGGGTGATCTGCTTCCCACTCATGTCCACGTTCCACTGCCCTGGGTGATGGGCTATGATATGCATCCCAAGCAAACCTTAGATGAAAAAAAGAATTTTCTGGATAGGGCGGTCGCCGAAAATTGGTACATTTTTATGGAACATGACGCCGACCGTGAAGTTATTCAAATAGAAAAAAAGGATCACAAGTATTCACCGTGCAATTATCAACAGCTTCACGATATTGTATAGTTGCTCATATCTAATTTATTTTAACAGAAAATTATAAATCTCTACTGTTGATGAAGTTCAAATTCAGCCTTTTATTTTTAGCATTTTTAAGTTTTACCATTTTAGCATCTGCCCAAAGTATTGAAAACATTGATTTTGAAAACATAAATGTTGACAATTTAACCGAACAACAGATACAACAATTAAATGAAGCCGCTAAAGACCGAGGGCTATCCGCTAACCAACTTGCACAATTAGCCGTTCAACGTGGCATGCCACGTTCCGAGGCTGTTACATTACGCAACCGGTTAAACCAGGCCCGCGGTTCGGGACAAAATAGAAGCTCAATTAACAGCCGGCTCCGATTCGCTCAGTCTGATACAACCCGCACACCATTTTTTGAAAACTTTTTTGGCGCTGATTCTACACGTGACTCCCTGCGTTTCTATCAGTCTATTGAGCTTGTAAAGTATCAAACAAAACAGGATTCCATTGCTTTAGTCAAACAAAAACTAAAAGACCAAATATTTGGGTACAGTTTATTTAATAATAGCGCCACTTCCTTTGAACCCTCCCTTAATATTCCCACCCCTGCAAATTACCAACTGGGGGCCGGCGATGAACTAATTATTGATATCTATGGAAGTACAGAAGATAACTATCAGCTGCAAGTCTCACCTGACGGGATGGTTGTCATCAATAATATAGGACCGATTTATATTAATGGCTTAACGATTGAGGAGGCAAAGACGCGCCTAAAAAGTAGATTGGGAGAAATATATTCCGGATTGAATCCAAGCCAAGAATCTGAAAAGAACACCTATATGCAGCTGAGCCTGGGACAGGTGCGCAGCATTAAGGTTACCGTTATCGGTGAAGCAAATAAACCCGGAACCTACACCGTGCCATCGCTTGCTACGGTCTTCAATGCATTATATTCAGCCGGGGGACCAACCGTAACCGGTAGCTTCA
>Ga0306868_1000295_pt1 | contig 35169 bp, 26 predicted proteins | sample AntRauTorckE6832_FD_190411 | JGI IMG/M metagenome (GOLD analysis project Ga0306868, IMG submission 190411) | Saline lake microbial communities from Rauer Islands, Antarctica - Metagenome Torckler E6 #832 (v2) (version 2) | ecosystem: Environmental > Aquatic > Non-marine Saline and Alkaline >... | reverse complement strand
TCCTTTATACGAACCAGTACTAAAAAATCATGCGGAAAATTATCAATGGGACACGTTAAATTTTGATTATTCAAAACCAGAGGTTTCTCAATTTTTAATATCATCTGCCATGTTTCTATTTGACAAGTTTCATATCGATGGTATTCGCGTAGACGCAGTGAGTCAAATGCTTTATCGCAATGATGGATCTGTAAATGACTCAGCAGTAAAGTTTGTACAAACCCTAAATACTAAAGTATTTGAAAATTTTGATAATGTCTTGATGATTGCTGAAGAATCAACAGCATGGCCTTTAGTAACGGCACCAGTAGATGCTGGAGGTTTAGGTTTTAATCTTAAATGGAATATGGGATGGATGAATGACATTCTGGAATATATGGAATTAGATCCAGTTTTCAGAAAATTTCATCAAAATTTAATTACATTTTCTATAGCTTATTCCTTTAGCGAAAATTTTGTTTTGCCCTTATCTCATGACGAAGTGGTGCATGGGAAAAAATCACTTTTAGATAAAATGCCTGGTGATTATTGGCAAAAATTTGCAAACCTAAGAGTTTTACTTGGTTATTTGATAACACATCCTGGGAAAAAATTATTGTTTATGGGTGGAGAATTCGGACAATTTATCGAGTGGAATGAATGGAAAGAACTCGACTGGTTCTTACTTGAGGATTATGAACAACATAAAAAAATGCACGCGTACACAAAGACATTAAATGCCTTCTATTTATCCCAAAAATCATTATATGAAATTGATTTTTCATATGAAGGATTTGAGTGGATTGATCATCGCAACCATGAAAATAGTACCATTGCTTTCATGCGAAAAAGTGGTGATGGTGAGTATGTAATTGTGGTAATGAATTTTACACCAGAATTATTAGAAAATTATAGAATAGGTGTCCCAGAAATGGGTAAATATAAAGAAATATTTAATTCGGATTTAGAAGAGTTTGGCGGCGCAGGTAATTTGAATAAGAAACTTTTAAAAAGTGAAACGAAGCATTTTCATGGTTTCGAGCATTCTATTCAGTTAACTGTTCCACCATTAGGCATAAGTATCTTAAAGATTAAGAAGGAGGAAAAGAATGATTAAAAAGGAAATTGTTGCTTTAATCTTAGCCGGCGGTCAAGGGTCACGACTCAAAGGGTTAACAACAAATTTAGCAAAACCTGCAGTACCTTTTGGTGGGAAATATCGTATTATTGATTTTCCAATAAGTAACTGTTCCAATTCAGGTATTGATACTGTTGGTATTCTAACCCAGTACCAGCCATTAGCACTTAACGCGCATATTGGTATTGGCAAGCCTTGGGATTTAGATAGAACACAAGGTGGCGTAAAAGTTTTACCCCCATATATGTCTCAAGAAGGTGGCCGTTGGTTTAAAGGGACATCTAATGCAATATATGAAAACATACATTTTGTAGATACTTATGATCCTGAGTATGTTTTAATTTTATCTGGTGATCATATCTATAAGATGGATTATATGAAAATGTTAGATTACCATAAAGAGAAAAATGCTGAAGTAACCCTTGGCGTAATAGAAGTGCCTTGGGAAGATACGAATCGATTTGGTATTCTAAATACAACAGATGATTTAAAAATTTATGAATTTGATGAAAAGCCAGAAAATGCAAAGAATAATCTTGCATCAATGGGTATTTATATATTTAATTGGAAAAAATTAAAAGCCTATTTAATTGCTGATCAGGAAAATCCGGATACCAATTATGACTTTGGAAAAGACATTTTACCTAAAATGTTAGCCAATGGAAATGACATGTATGCTTATCCATTTAAAGGCTACTGGCGAGATGTTGGAACAATTCAAAGTTTATGGGAAGGTAACATGGAGATGCTAGATGAAGACTCTGAATTGAAAATTCATGATGAGTCTTGGAAGATATATTCTAGAAATGCAAATTTACCACCTCATATATTAACCAATAATGCTACGGTAAAGACATCTATGGTCAATGAAGGTTGCTATATTGATGGAGAAGTAGAAAAATCAATTCTTTTTCCAAATGTAAAAATTGGCAAAAATGCCAAGGTAATTCAATCTGTTCTTATGCCAAATGTCGTTATAGAAGATGGTGCAACGGTTTACAAATCAATCATAGCAACCAATAGTGTGATTAAAAAAGATTCAGTTATAGGTGATGAATCATTAGATGAAATTACATTGGTTACAAATGAAGACCATGGATTACTAGAGTAGGGGGGAATATATGAAAAATTGTTTAGGAATAATAAATTTAAGTGAACTTGAAAGCAATATTCAAGAATTGACTAAAGTCAGACCTATTGCTAGTATACCCTTTGCAGGGCGTTATAGAATTATAGATTTTACTTTGTCAAATTTTGTTAACAGTGGTATTAATAATGTAGCTGTTTTTACACAAAATAAATTTAGATCTTTAGTGGATCATATAGAGTCAGGAAAATCATGGGACTTAGATAGAAAGATTACAGGTATTACAGTTTTTAATCCAGCGTTTAACTATAATAAAATTGTTCAAAGATATGGGGACATCGAACATTTTTATCAAAGTTTAAATTGGCTAAAGTATGCCAGTGAAGAGTACGTATTTATTTCAAGAAGTTATATGATTTGTAATATCGATATTTCAAAGGCTTATGATTATCATATCAAATCTGGTAAGGATATTACTATAATTAATAAAAATATAGAAAATAGTGAAAAATTCTATGATTTAGATACCTTAAATACAGATCCAAGTGGTAACTTGATTAGTATTGGCAAAAATACTGGTAAGGAAAAAGAAATCAAACTATCCATGGAAATGTATATTATGAGAAAATCTTTATTAATAAAGATTATTGAAAACGCAGTTGAAAATGGAGATTCAAACTACTTAAAACAAGCATTGTTTAAAGAACTAAATAATTATAGTGTGACAACTTATGATTATTCTGGCTATCTGGCCTGTATTAATTCCTCAAAAAATTATTATGATGCAAATATGGATATGTTAGACCACGATATTTATCAACAGCTGTTTAGTACAGAACGGCCAATTTTAACAAAAGTTAAAGATGAACCTTCTACTATTTATAGAGAGACATCTGATGTAAAGAATTCTTTAGTTGCCAATGGCTGTGATATCAAGGGAACCGTTAAGAATTCAATCATTTTTAGAGATGTAAAAATTGATGAAGGGGTAACGATTGAAGACAGTATCATTATGCAAAGAACACATGTAGGGGCTAACAGTTCTCTTAAAAATGTTATTTTAGATAAATATGTAAACATTTCCAAAGAAAGTCGTCTATCTGGCGATAAAAAAGTGCCTTATATTGTTTCAAAAGGTATTGAATTATAGAATAGAGGTGAACAAATGAAAAAGATTTTATTTGTTGCTTCTGAAGCAAGCCCATTCATTAAAACAGGTGGGCTTGCTGACGTTGCAAAAGCTTTACCAAAAGCTTTAAAAAAGAAAGGTATTGACGCAAGAGTCATTATTCCGCTTTACGGGAAGATTAAACATGAACATTTAAATGATTTAGAATTTATTAAAGACTTTTCAGTACGTCTGAATTGGCGGGAAAAACATGTAGGTCTTTTTAAAAAGGTTCATGAAGGCATCACATATTATTTCATTGATAATGAGTTTTACTTTAATAGAAATGAAATTTATACGCATTATGGACACGAGGATCAAGGGGAGAAATATGCTTATTTTAACTATGCTGTCTTAGAATCTATAAAATACATGGATTTCCAACCCAATATTATTCATTGTAATGATTGGCATACTGGCATGATTCCGCTAGTCTATAAAAAAAAGTATGAAATGCGAGAAAATTATGGTGGGATTAAATTTCTTTATACCATTCATAATTTAAAGTACCAGGGTGTATTTAATGAAAGAATTTTAGTAGATCACTTAGATATTCCACCGTGGAGTATTGATTGGAAAAATGTAGAGTATTATGGTGGCATTAACTTTATGAAGGCGGGTATTGTTTTTTCAGATCAAGTGAATACAGTTTCAGAAACTTATGCCGATGAAATTAAACTGTCCTATTATGGTGAAGGCTTAGCAGGGTTACTTGCTTCAGTAGATGATAAACTTTCTGGTATTGTCAATGGTATTGATTATGATGAAAATAACCCAGAGAATGATCCATTGATAGATTATCCTTATAATGCAGAAAATTTTAAAACTGAAAAAGTAAAAAATAAATTAGCGCTACAAGAGCAGATGGGATTAGAAGTTGATGCATCCATTCCAATGTTAGGAGTGGTCTCAAGGTTGACAGATATGAAAGGCTTCGATATAATTAGACATATTTTTGAAGAACTCATGAGTTACAAGATACAATTTGTTTTACTTGGTACTGGTGAGCGTGAAATTGAAGAGAGTTTCAGATATTTTGAGAATAAGTATTCTGATAAAGTCAGAGCGAATATTATGTTTTCAAATGAATTAGCTCATAAAATTTATGCAGCATCTGATTTATATATTATGCCATCAAAATATGAGCCTTGTGGTTTAAGTCAATTAATTGCCTTAAGATATGGTACAGTCCCCGTTGTACGTGAAACAGGCGGTTTAAAAGATACGGTTGAGTCATATAATATATATGACAATACAGGGAATGGTTTTAGTTTTAAAAATTACAATGCCCATGAATTACTATTTGCAATACAACGTGCTTTATCCCTTTATAAAAAGAAAGATCAATGGCATGCATTAGTTTATCGTGGGATGATTTCTAATAATAGTTGGGAAAAATCAGCACAAAAATATATTGATATCTATAATAAATTATTAGAAAATTAGCCTTTTAAGGAGGATTGAATGAAAATCAAAGCAAAAGAATTTAAAAAGGATTATTTAACAAAAGTATCTCAGGTAAGTATTAAAAGTTTAGAAGATACATCAGAGTTGCTGAAGTATCAAGCCCTTGGGTTGTTAACACGAGATTATATTAGTAAGTACTGGTTAGAAACGCGTAAAAGAAATGATAAAGAAAATAAGAAAGAAGTTTATTATTTTTCCATTGAGTTTTTAACAGGGAAATTTTTATTAAACAATTTAAAAAATTTAGGTATTTATGATGAAGCAAAAAAAGCACTAGATGAGTTAGAAATTGATGTGGAACGATTAAGTAAGTTAGAACAAGAACAAGGTTTAGGCAATGGCGGCCTTGGAAGATTAGCAGCATGTTTTCTAGATTCATTAGCGTCTCTAGATTTAAATGGTCATGGCGTCGGTATACGTTATAAATATGGACTGTTTAATCAACGAATTGTTGATGGCTATCAAGTTGAATTTCCAGACAAGTGGTTAACGCATCGAAATGTATGGGAAATTAAAAAATTAGATGAATCCGTTGAAGTAAAATTTGGTGGAGAGGTGAAATTTACTGGTGATGATAAAACTTTATCCTTTAAGTATGTCAACTATGATTCGGTTTTAGCCATTCCATATGATACACCAATTGTAGGTTATCAAAACAATGTGGTAAATGATTTAAGACTATGGTCTGCTGAAGCCATTCAAAATGATTTTGATTTGAGTAAATTTTCAAGAGGTGAATATGTAAAAGCCTTTGGTAAAAAGAATATGGTTGAAAGTATCACGCAGGTTTTATATCCAAATGACAGTTATGAAGAAGGCAGAACCCTTCGTTTAAAGCAATCTTATTTCTTAGTTTCAGCTGGGTTACAAGATATTGTTAGAAGCTATAAAAAGAAAAAACGTTCTTTGGCAGATTTTGATAAATTTGTTGCTATACAAATTAATGACACGCATCCTGCATTAGCGATACCTGAACTTATGAGAATATTAATGGATGAAGAAGGCTTTACTTGGGAGATGGCTTGGGAAGTAACTGTTAAAACATTTGGTTATACTAACCATACCCTATTAGCTGAAGCTTTAGAAACTTGGCCTGAAGAACTTTTAAGAAATGTTGTGCCAAGAATCTATATGATTATTAAAGAAATTAATGAAAAGTTCTGTAGAAAATTATGGGATGAATATGGCATTGAAGACTTCGATGAGATATCTGATATGGCAATTATTGGCGACGGTTATGTACGCATGGCACATTTAGCTATTGAAGGGTCCCATAGCATTAATGGTGTCGCAAAACTGCATACAGAGCTACTAAAGAAAAGAGCTTTAAATGATTTTTATAAAATATATCCAGAAAAGTTTAATAATAAAACCAATGGTATTACCCATAGACGTTGGATTATTAATTCTAATGAACGACTAACTGAATTGATTACAAACTATATTGGTAAGGATTGGAAGCGAGATACTTATCAAATGGAGAAGATCTTAGATTATAAAGATGATGAGAAGTTTAGAGAACAGATTTATGAAATTAAACTTGAAAATAAGAAGATACTAGCGGATCATATCAAAAATAAATATGATATTGATGTGGACCCAAATTCAATTTTTGACATTCAAGCGAAGAGACTTCATGAATACAAGCGTCAAACAATGAATATTCTTCATATTATGTATCTTTATAATGAACTCAGAAGAAATCCGAATTTAGATATAGAGAAGAGAACTTTTATCTTTGCAGCGAAAGCAGCGCCGGGATATTACATTGCCAAACAGATTATCAAGTTAATTAATACCGTGGCAGATATTGTTAATAATGATGAAACAATCAAAGATAAAATAAAAGTTGTTTTCTTAGAAAACTATAGCGTTACTTTAGCAGAAATGATTATTCCTGCTTGCGATGTAAGTGAGCAGATTTCAACGGCTTCAAAAGAAGCATCTGGTACAGGTAATATGAAATTCATGATGAATGGTGCTGTAACGATTGGTACTTTAGATGGTGCTAACATTGAAATTCATGATCTTGTTGGTGATGAAAACATGGTTGTCTTTGGTTTAACAAAAGATGAAGTATATGAATATTATGAAAACAATACTTATAAAGCCTATGATTACTATAAGAATGATCCAGAGCTTAAAGAAGTTTTAGACCAACTAGTGAATGGCTTTTTACCTAATGGATTTCAAGAGTATCAAATAATTTTTGATTCTTTATTAACACATAATGACCCATATTTTGTTTTAAAAGATTTCGAATCTTATGCTGAAGCCCAGACAAAGATTGATCATTTATACAGAGATAAAGAAAAATGGATTGATATGATGATTGAAAATATCGCTTACTCAGGACATTTCTCATCAGATAATACAATTTTAAACTATGCAAATGAAATTTGGCATCTATAATACCTAAAGACTCTACTCATACAGTAGGGTCTTTTTTTTACTAAAACTTTCTTGACTTATACCATTAATAATATTATAATAAAATTGTAACTGTTACAAATAAGGAATTGGAGGTATCTATGCCTAAAGCATTTAAAGCAGGTTGTGCGCAACCAAAGAAAGAAGTTGTTTTAGAATCTAAAGAAGTGAATGAAGTATTGAAAGAAGAGGAGGAAGTTATGATTAAAGTTGGACAAAAAGCACCAAATTTTGAATTACCAGCTTACCATCAAGGTGAGTTTAAATCCTTTGAATTAGAAGAATTTAAAGGCAAATGGGTGGTATTATGTTTCTATCCAGGAGACTTTACTTTTGTCTGAGCGACTGAAGTATCAGCGGTAGCTGACAGATATGACGAATTTAAAGATTTAGATGTTGAAGTATTATCCGTAAGTGTGGACAGTGTATTTGTACATAAAATGTGGAATGATAATGAATTAAGTAAAATGGTAGACGGCGGAATACCATACCCAATGCTATCAGATCAAGGGGGTAAAGTTGGAGAAATGTATGGCGTTTACTCTAAAGAAGAAGGCGTAGAAATGCGTGGTAGATTCTTAATCGATCCCGATGGAAATATTCAAGGCTACGAAGTTTTAACACCACCTGTTGGTAGAAATGTTTCTGAAACAATCCGACAAATCAAAGCTTTTCAACTCGTAAGAGAAAATAAAGGTACTAAGGCAACACCATCTGGATGGGAACCTGGTAAGAAGACATTAACACCTGGTCCATCATTAGTAGGTAACGTATGGAAAGAATGGAAAGTTGAAGATGCAAAATAGATTAAATAAATCCTATTAATTTTACTTATGAATTGGTAAAATAAATATAAGATTCATAAATAAGCCGTATTAAGATTTTTGTTTGATATGGCTTTTATTAGTAGAACAATTGGAGTATAAATATGAAATCACAAGTAATTGTAAAAAAAAATGAAAATTTATCCTTAAAACAGATTGCTGAAAGTGGCCAAAGTTTTCGTTGGAAGGAACAAATTGATGGTAGTTTTATTGTTACAGCCATGAATGAAACAGTACAACTAATTGAAAAGAACAATGATTTAATTATCAAGGGGACTAGTGAAGAATTATTTAAGAAAAAATGGTCTCATTATTTCGATTTAGGTAGAAATTATAAAAAAGTGATTGCTGAGTTAAAAGGAAGAGATCAGTATTTAGATGCGGCAATAGAATACGGAAAGGGTATACGTATTTTAAATCAAGATTTATGGGAAATCATTGTAACATTTATTATTTCTTCCAATAACAATATACCAAGGATTAAGAATTCAATTGAGATGCTTAGCCAGAAATATGGTTCTTATATTAAAACTATGAATGGAGAAGATTACTATAGTTTTCCTAGAGCAGCTACGCTAAGTCAGGTTAAAATTCAAGATTTAAGAGCTTGTGGGTTAGGTTATAGAGATAAATATATTTTAAAAACTAGCCAAATGATTGCTGAAGGCATCATTGATTTAAAGGAAATAAAAAATATGTCTCGAAAGAAAGCGAAAAAAGAATTAAAAAAATTGTTTGGCGTTGGCAATAAAGTAGCCGATTGTATTTTACTATTTGCTTGTGAACAACCGGCTGCATTTCCTGTAGATACCTGGGTAAAAAAAGTACTAGCTGAGTATTATGATTTTCATGAGAGTAAGCAAGAAAAAATTGATGCCTTTGTAGAAGATCACTTTGGTGAATTTGCTGGCATTGCTCAACAGTATCTTTTTTACTATATTCGTAAAACCGAGAATTTAAAATAGGACCATTAGAAAAATACTTAAACTTGTATATTAACCCTTAGTAGTGTTATACTTATAGAAGAATTAGAAGACTTTAGAATAAAGGAGAGTAGATATGCTTAATAAAAAAATTGAAAAGAAGATTAATGAACAAATCAATGAAGAGTTATTTTCAGCGTACTTATACTTAGCAATGAGTGCTTATTGTGAAGATATCAATTTACCAGGTTTTGCTAATTGGATGAATGTTCAGTTTGAAGAAGAACAATTTCATGCAATGAAGTTTATCAATTACATCAATGAACGTGGTGGTAGAGTAGAATTAGAAGCAATTGAAAAACCTCAAGTGAAATGGGAAGATATGATTGATGTTTTTGAAGCGACTTTAGAACATGAACAGCATATTACTAGTAAAATTAATGCAATCGTGGATCTTGCACTTGAAGAAAGAGACCATGCAACAGTATCATTTTTAAACTGGTATGTTGATGAACAAGTAGAAGAAGAGAATACAGCAGAAGGGATCTTAGATCAACTGAAAATGATTGATGGTAAAGGTAATGGCATGTTAATGATGGATAAAGAAATGGCTGCTAGAACTTTTACAGCACCTACTGAATAAGCATAAAAATAATCATTTAAAGAGCCTTAATTAAGGCTCTTTTTACATAGTTTGTGAGTTAAGGAGTGAAAGAATATGAAAAAAATACTACTAATGACATGTATTGTAATTTTAGCAATGTCATTCATTGCATGCAATCAAACAACAGAGGAAACTGTGGAAGAAACACAAGAAACAGTTGAATCAGTAGAAGAAGTTAATGAAGAGGAAACTGAAGAAGAAACAGTTGAGAAAAAAATAGACGTACGTGTGGCTGGACTGAATGGTCCTACTTCAATAGGGATGATTAAACTCTTTGAAGATTATACAAATCCAAAAGATAATGTTGAAATCAGTTACACTAATGCAAGTGCACCGGATCAATTGGTTGGAAAACTCATTCAAGGCGAATTAGATTTTGCTGCAGTACCAACAAATTTAGCTTCAATTATTTATAACAAAACAGAAGGGGCCTATCAATTAACGACTATTAATACATTGAATGTCATATATATTTTAACCAATGGTGTTGAGATTGATTCAATTAAAGATTTAAAAGGCAAAACTGTTCATATTAGTGGAAAAGGTGCTACACCTGATTACATGATGAAGTACTTACTTGCTGAAAATAATTTGATTGTTGATGAAGATGTTACCCTTGATTTTTCTTTAGACCATGCTTCACTAGCCCAAGCCTTAAGTGCCGGGGATGTTGAAATCGCAGTTTTACCACAACCCTTTGTAACAACTGTTCAAATGAATAATCCAGATGTAAACGTTGCAGTAGATTTATTAGATGAATGGGAAGCTGTAGCAGGAGAGGCTTTATTTGCAATGGGCGGATTGGTGGTTCGTACAGAATTTGCTAAAGAACATCCAGCAATTGTTGAAGACTTTCTAGGTATGTATGATGAAAGTGTTGCCTATGTTAATAAAAACCCTAAAGCGGCTTCAATATTAGTTGAGAAACACGGTATTTTACCTAAGGCAAAAATTGCTGAATTAGCAATACCTTTAAGCAATATTGTATATATGGACGCCTATGAAAATAAAGAAGCAATTAATGAATACTATCAAGTATTATATGATTTCAATGAAGCTTCTATTGGCGGACAATTACCAGATGATGCATTTTATTACAAAAAATAAAAAAATAGGATAATAAGACCAATTAGTGGGGGAAAATACAATGCCCTCACTTTTTTTAATGAAATTTTAATAAATACTTTGATATTTTTTAATATTAGTGGTGTATGATTAACTCATAAAATAAGAAAGTGAGGCAAAATTATGAATGAAATACCAGAGTTAAAAGAAAAACAGAATTTATTAGGAAAATTTTCTAATATTTTTATTGAACGGTATAGAATAGCTTATTTAGTTGTAATCGCTATTATATTAATTGGTGGATTGTTTTATCAACAATTACCAAGGGAATCTTTCCCCGATTCAGCATTCAATGCTGCAGTTACATATGCTCTTTATCCAGGGGCTTCTGCTGAAGACGTAGAAGCATCAATAGTTAATCCAATAGAAAAAAAGTTGAATGATGTAGATGGTGTTGAATCCGTAACATCCATTGCACAAGAGGGTGTTGGACAAGTAATTGTTCAATATGATTATGACAAAAATCCAGAAGATATGTTACGAACCTTTCGGTCAAAGGTTTCAGAAATAGATTTTCCTGATGGGGTCAGTGATTTTGAAATTATTGAATTTACTACTTCAGAAATACCGATTTTTCGATTCGCCATTACAGGAGATTATGATTTAACCGAGTTAAAAAATATTGGTGTTGAATACCAAAAAGATATTGAAGCCATAAATGGCGTCACAAAAGTGGAACTCGTTGGTGGTTATGACCGTGAAATTAGAGTAGAATTTGATTATGACCAACTATCAAAGCACAATCTTGATTTAAATACAGTTAGAAATGCCATACAAAGCACAAATATAAATTATCCCATAGGAGGGAAGGCATTAGATGGAGAAAACTTTTCTCTTAGAGTAAATGAAAGTTTTAATTCTATTGAAGATGTAAGAAATCTGATTATTTCTTCAAGTGGTAATGCGACTCTTCGATTAAAAGACATTGCTAAAGTTTATGATGGGTATGCTGATGTGGAAAGCTTTTCATCACTTTATGTAAATGTAAAAGGAAAAGATACTGAATCAAATCCTGCTGTTTATTTATCTGTTTTTAGAGATGGTGGTACAGATACTGTTGGGATTGGTAATCAAATTAAATCATTAATTGAAGAGGGAAAAGGAAAAATTTATCCATCGGATATGACCTTCTTTATTACTCAAGATGATTCTGTTCAAGTACAAGAAGATTTAAATTCTGTTGTAGATAATGCAGTCAGCGGATTATTAGTTGTAATTGTTGTATTATTCTTATTCATTGGCTTTAGAGAATCCTTAATCGTAGCAACAGTAATTCCGCTATCATTACTGATCAGTATAATAGTCATGTATTATACAGGGTTAACCTTTAATCAATTAACATTAATGGGATTTATTATTGCCTTGGGTATGTTAGTTGATAATGCAATTGTTGTTATGGAAAATATCGATCGCTTAAGAGATAAGGGTTTAGGAAAAATAGATGCTGCGAAGGTTGGATTAAATCAAATTGCGCCAGCAATTCTAGCAGCGACTTTAACAACAGTTGTCGCTTTTGTTCCCCTTGCAAGTTTATCTGGGGCCCTAGGACAAACAATCAAATCATTACCATTAACAATCATATTTGTTCTAAGTGCATCCTTGTTTGTATCTTTAGCGATTACACCTGTTTTATCCAGTCGATTCTTATCTGAATTTAAGATTTCAGAGAGAGATCGCAGTAAAGGTATAAAAGGTGCTATACGAAAATTTGGAGCTGTTTTAATCATTTTTGCATTAACACTATATGCTTTTGAGATAGATGGTAAATTTGGTATTTTTGCATGGTCAATGGCAATAATATTTGCTGGACTGATGTATTTTAAACAATGTTATCTAGAAAAAAATGCGGAGAAACTAGATGAACATAATTTTATTAGTAAATATGGAGATTTTTTAAAAAAATTAGTCAGCAGTCGCTGGAAACGAATATTAGTTGTTGTGATTAGTTTAATTGTTTTTATTGCTAGTATTGCCACGATTCCATTAGGCATCATAGATTTAGAAACATTTCCGCAAGAAGAGGCAAGTAATTTTACAATTAATATTACTGCACCAACGGGTTATTTATTAAATGATACCAAAGCAGTTGTTTATGATTTTGAGAAAATACTTTTTGAGTATGAATCAATAGAGTCTTATAATACGGATATTGGTAGTTTTGCAGATAACGAAGCCCGTATAACCGTTGAATTAGTTGATGAAGATTATAGAAATCAAAAAACAAGTGAAATAATAAATGAGTTATTAGTTAAAATGAAAAGTATACCTGGCGCAGAATTTAGAATTTCTGAACAGCGACAGCAAGGTGGACCACCAACTGAAGCACCGATTAAAATCGGTTTAAGAGGTCAAAACTTAGAGGAGTTAAAAGAGTATGCTGATCAGTATTTAGAGGTTTTAGAAGAGATTGAAGGGGTAAGAAATCCATATTCCAATGCTTCACCAGGCTTAAGACAAGTTAAAATAAATGTTAACAATGAAAAAGCAGCAAATCTTGGTTTATCACCTGCCATGATTGCAACATCACTAAGTAATTCAATCAATGGTATAAATTTAGGAACCTTCAAGGATGCCAATGATGAAGTAGATATTGTAGGGTATGTTGATAATAAAAGAATTGAAAGTGTTAAAGATTTCGAAAAAATAAACTTCGTTAATCCAAGAGGCCAAAGAGTTAATTTTACTGATGTGTGTGATTTAACCTTTGAAGAAGGCATTTCAATTATTAATCACGAATCTTTGGAACGCGTGGTATACATTCAAGCCCAAACATTCCAAGGGGTTAATACGAAAAATGTAATTGATGAATTTAATAAAAAAGTAAATGCTATTCAATTGCCTATCGGTGTTGAGCGATATGATGGTGGCGAACTTGAAAATCTAGATGAGTTAATCAACGATATTATTAGAAGTTTAATTATAGCCATTATTCTAGTATTTATTGTTCTTGCATTACAGTTTAATTCATTAACCCAACCCATAGTAATTCTTATAAGTGTACCATTAGCTTTTATAGGTGTTGTCATTGGATTGATTGTTACAAATAATCCATTAGGTGCTTATGCAATGATGGGTGGTGTTGCCCTTGTAGGTATTGCGGTAAATGACGCTATTGTATTAGTGGATTTTGCTAATTATTTAAGAGCTCAAGGAAAAGATAAATATGAAGCCATTACTGGTGCCGTAAAAACACGTTTTATGCCAGTACTTGCAACATCCTTAACAACTATGGGTGGTGTTTTACCATTGGCTTTAAAAAATCCAACCTTTGAACAAATGGCATACGTAATAATATTTGGTTTATTTGCGTCGACAGTTTTAACGTTATTCATTATACCAAATATATATATTATTAATGATAATCTAATGGGTACAATTAAGAATAAATTTGGAATTTTCCAAGATTAAGGGGTGTTTATAAATGAATAAAAAGTATATAAGTATATTATTAATCATATCAATACTATTTATTTTGTCCAGTTGTTCAAAGCCGGATGAAACAAATGATGAAGTAGAAGAAGAAAAAATAACTGTAACAGTAGAAGAAATTAAAGGAGAAGATATTCCTTTAACGACCTATGCCATTGGGCAGTTATCACCAAAGGCAACATATAATGTAGTTGCCCTGTCACCTGGAGAGGTCATTAAAAGCAATTTTGAAATTGGCGCTCAAGTGAAAAAAGATGATGTATTATTTGTTCTAAATAAAGATAACTTCAATACAACAAGGAACAATCAATTAAACCAATTACAGATATCTTTAGACCAAACAAAAATTAGTTTAGAAGATGCTAAAAAAGCTTATGAAGATAATTTAAAGTTATACAATTTAGATTCCATAGCTAAAAGTCAACTGGATCGTTCAAAGTCTCAATACGATCAAGCAAAGTTACAGTATGACAATGTATTAAGTCAAATCAATTCGACAAGAGATAATTTAAGCAATCAAGAAGATGCTTTGGTCATTCAATCACCTGTTGATGGAATTATCGCAAACAAAACCATTGAAGAAGGGATGTATGCTACCAATCAAAATGGCTATACGATTATTAAAAATAATCCAATTATTTTTAAAGCGGGAGTCATTGAAGAATACATTTCCAAAATAAAAGTTGGGCAAAAAACAGAAGTAACCATTAATGCCTTAGATGAGAGTGTAGATGGGGTCATTAAATCTATTGGTTTGGTAAAGGAAGGCACGACATATCCTGTTGAAATTGAACTAGAAAATAATGATTTAGCTATTAAACCAGGTATGTTTGCGGAAGTGAATATAGAATACGATCTTTTAGAAAACCAAGTAGTTATTCCAAAGGAAGCGGTTATTACAGAAAAAGGACAAACATATGTATTTTTAGTTAATGAGGCCATTGAGGACGGTTACTCAGTTACGAAAGAGTATATTAATGTCGTGGGAAATTATGATTCAAAGGTATATATTGACAATGACCTTTTGGGTAAGACAGTTGTTTTAAAAGGCAGTACATTTATTGATCAAGAATCGATAATAAAAATAAGTGAATAAATAATAAAAATGGCTTTCGGGCCATTTTTTTTGTATTAAAAAAGCCTTATCTAAAATATTATAGATAAGGCCGTAAAATCTATTATTCTGCTGGTACAAAAAATTCTTTGCCTACGCCGCAAATTGGACATACCCAATCTTCTGGGATATCTTCAAATGCAGTGCCAGGCTCAATACCGCCATCTGGATCGCCTACTTCAGGATCATAAATATAACCGCATGGTTCACATTCATACTTCATGTTTTTTCCTCCTTCAATACATTAATTTGTAATAGTTACAAATTAATCATAATATTAACGGGGTCAAATGTCAAGTGAAAAAGAAAAATCATATTAAAAAGACTTAATAATTATGCGCTTGAATGAAGAAATAAAAGAATGTAAAATGAATCTAGTGATTAAATTAAGGAGGAAATATTATTTATGAAAAGAAAAATAAGTTTAAAGCTCACCGTTACATTAGCTGTGATCGCTTTATTGATTGTTTCTACGAGTGTTGTAGGAATTTTTGCAGCTAAAAATGTAAAAGAAATGACAAAGAAGAATCTTGATGATGTGTCTGAGAAAGTTGGTGAAATCAACACAATTTATTCAGAAACTTTGGTTAATCAGAGTTTGTTTGATTATAAAGAGCAACTTAACGCCATAACGAATACAGTTGAAAATTATATGAAAGCATTTGAATTATCAACAGATATTACTGCTAACAATGCAAATGTTAGAAGTATTTTAGATAATCCTGATGAAACCTATGAAAGTTTTTTAAATGATGCCATTCAAGGGATCTATGAACAAGCGAATAATAATGCGGTAGATATTGCTTATTTATATATTGGGTATGAAAATGGTGCAACCTATACTTATCCGAGTTGGGACACTTCAGATTATGATCCAAGAACTAGAGGATGGTATAAAGAAGCTATGGCGGAACCAAATAAAGTGAATTGGAGCGCACCTTATATCGATATTGATAATGGTAAATTAGTCATGACAGCAACAAAAGTTGTTGAAAACATGAATGGTGAACCTATTGGTGTAGTAGCAGCTGATATAAATCTTGACTCACTTCAAAAAATGATGAATAGCTATTCTTTAGGCGAAACTGGTTATATCGTGGCTGTTGATCAGAATGGGTATATACTAAATCATCCTGAAGACCAAGGGAAAGAAAGTTCTGACGCATTCACTTATGTTGGAAAAAAGACAGAAGAAAAAACAATTATTGATTATGTTGAGAAGGATACACAAAAAGCAGAAATTGCAGATTATACAAGTGAAGGCCAAGAAAAAACTGTAATTATGACAAAAGTTTCAGGATCTAATATTACCTTAGTTGGTAGTTTTAATAAAGCAGATATACTATCCATTGCGAATCAAACCAGTGAAGAATTTGATACTTTTGTTGTAGAATTGAATGAAAATATGCTTCAAGAAGAAGCAAATACCAATAACCAAATGGTATTAATCGTTCTAGGATTGATAGTGATCTTTAGTATTTTAACCTTTTTTGGTGTAGATCGGATACTAATAAACAAAATCAATGTGTTAATTAATGGCATCGATCAAATGTCAAAAGGAGACTTTAGTAAAAGCGTATCTTTTGAAACGCCTACTTTAGAACTTTATAATGCTGGTAATCGTCTTGAAAGTTTGAGAGACAGTGTTAAAGGTATTTTGTTACAAGTAAAAAAATCTACTAATCAAGTAGATGCTGTATCATCTAACTTAACAAGTCATGGAGAAATGCTGGCGTCATCTTCAGATAGCGTGGTTAATGCAGTTGAAGAAATTGCAAATGGGGCAACAGAACAAGCGATTGATGCCACTGATGCAGCTGAATCCATGGATGAATTGTCAAATGCAATTGATGAAACATCTAAAAGCAATAATCAAACCAAAACCGTTGCCAATGAAGCAACTAAAAAAATTCAATCCAGTCATTTAGTAATCGAAAAAATGAATGAAACTACAATAAATCAAAAAAATACATTAACTGAAGCCACTAAGAAAACGGAAGCTCTGAGTCAGGTCATTGAATCAATCACAGGTATAACAGATACAATATCTAATATTGCCGAGCAGACGAATTTATTAGCCTTAAATGCTTCCATAGAAGCCGCTAGAGCTGGTGAACATGGTAAAGGATTTGCAGTTGTAGCTGATGAAATTAGAAAGCTAGCTGAAGAAACAAGTCACTCCACTAAGGAAATCCGTTCAAAGATTGAAGGTGTTAAAATAACTTCTACTGAAGTCGTTGAAGCCATGGGAGAAATAGAAAATACAACGAAAGCACAAGAAACAGTCGGAAGTCAAGTAACCAATACCTTTGATGAGATTAATAAGAGTTTATTAGATGTTTTAGAAAATATTAATAAGTCCACAAAGCATATTATGAGTGTTGTGGCAAGTAAGAATCTAGTGAATGGTAAGATTGAAAATATTGTTGCTGTCACAGAAGAAACTGCGGCTGCTTCTGAGGAAGTTAATGCAACCATTGATCAACAACATATTGTTGTAACTGAAATTAGTGATTTAGCAAAAGACTTAAAAACAGATATATTGACGTTAAATCAAAATATTGAACAATTTAATTTATAAAAAATGATACTAAAAAACCAGAGGGAAGACTCTGGTTTTTTAGTGTCATAAGTTTATGAAATTTTACGAAAGTTTTTTATAATTTTTAATATCTTTTAAATAATATTCTTCAGAATTAAAGAACTCTTTTGTTTGTTTTGCAACAACACCAGTTAAACCTAATACACCAATCATATTTGGTATAACGGATAAGCCGAATAGTAAGTCTAAGAACATCCAAACAAATTGTAGACCACCTACGGCACCGGCAAAACATGCACCTAGATAAACAAAACGCATAACTAATGAGAACTTATAACCAAAGAGATACTCTGCAAGACGTTCGCCGTAAAATAAAATTACATATATTGTTGAAATTACAAATAGTAATAGCGAAGCACTTACAACAATACCACCGAGCGGTCCGTAAAAATTAGTGAAAACTTGAGCTGGCATTGCTGATGCGCTAATCGTACCATCAGTCCAAATACCAGTAGAAAGCACAACTAAAGCTGTTACAGTACAAATTAATAGTGTATCAAAGAAAACGCCAAACATACCCCACATACCTTGTCGTACAGGGTGATCTGTTTTGGCTGAAGCATGTGCAATTGCAGCACTACCCATACCGGCTTCATTTGAATAAGCGCCTCTTGCCATACCATTTCTAATGGTTAAGGCAAGTGTACTACCAGCAAATCCACCGACAGCTGCTCGACCAGTAAAGGCATCCGAAAAGATCATAGCGAAAACACTTGGGATAGTAGTAATATTAGCTGCGATAATCCCTAAAGCACCGAGTACATATAACCCAGCCATGAAAGGTACAAATTTTTCTGAAACTTTTCCTATTCTTGTAACACCACCGAAGACAATAATACCGACGATACCTGTAATAATAATACCAGATGCTGTTGGTGTAATACCTAAGTTTTCGGCACTACCAGCAGCAGAATTCGCTTGAACCATAATACCAGAAATAATTGTTAACATAAATAGGAAGGCATAAGCATTACCTAAAAATTTTGATTTAAGACCATTTTTCAAATAGTACATTGGTCCACCAACAAATTCTCCTTTAACATTTTTTTCTCGATACATAACACCAAGAACGACTTCGGCGTATTTTGTTGCCATGCCAACGACTGCAGTAACCCACATCCAGAAAACTGCGCCAGGTCCACCAAAGAATATGGCTACTGGTACACCAACGATATTTGAAGCTCCGACCGTTGAAGCCAATGCAGTTGTAACGGCTTGAAATGGAGATAATTCTCCTTCAGCGTCAATTTCCACACGATATTTTTTGCTGATGAGTCCGCCAAAGGTTTGTCGCCACATATAAGTAAAATGTCTTACTTGAATAAATCCGATTCTAAAAGAAATGTAGACGCCTCCACCAACAAGTAAAGCTAACATGGCTGGACCCCAAAGAATACCCACCATTGGAGTAATAATTGGACTTAGAATTTTTTCGATAGATTCTTGCATAATTTCCTCCTTTTATTTCTTAGTTAATACATTGTCTATAATATCCATTATGAGTTTTGGCGTATGGGTTTTAAGATCTTTTAAATTAACTCTTTCCGTTAATTTATGTAAGTCTTTTCCCCATGGGCCAATGTTCATAACAGGGATATTTAATTTTTTTAAACCTTCAAAGTTGATGCTGTATAAATGATCCCATAGTGGCATATTATTCTTAATATAGGGAACGACTTCTTCACTATTATTAAGGGAGGTGTAGCTTAAATCTGATATACCCATGAAATACTTTTGTAGTTGATAACTTTCGTTAAATTGACTTGCTGATTGGTTAATCACTTGATGAATCTTATCAACCTTCTGATCCGTTTCTAAGAAATCATTTGAAACATGTGGATAGTAGGGTGGCGAAATACTGATGACAACAATAGGATCTGGATCGTCGATGTATTCTAAAGTTTTCTTAATGAGCTTAAAATTTGAATTAGGAATAATCGTTTCACCATTGGAAATTTCTTCTCTGATTTCATTAATAGTATTGTTATAAACTTTTTCAAAGACATCCCCATGTTTCTTTAAAGCAAGATTATAAATTTCGCTAAAGTACATGACTCTAGGTTTGATATCAATAGATGAATCATTAGTTTTAAAGGCATTGTATTCTTTATTGATTTGATCGACCGCTTCTTCAAAGGCTTTCATAGAAATAACTTTAAGTTTTTCTAAAATATCCTTAGGTGTTTGTGTTAAAGTCAATACACTGAAGTAGCCACCAGCGGCTTCTGGAATAGAAGCATCATAACTCTTTTTAAAGTCTTTCAAATAGGACCAAGATGGTGGTGGTGAAATATTGTCACCAATTTGGTCAGAAAAAGCCATATTTGTTTCAGTTTTAATTGCAATTCTTGATAACACAGATAATGGATTAAAACCAGAAAATATTTGACCAATATGGGATTTTCGTCCCTTTACATATACAACGGGCATTAATTTGCCAACGGATCCATTATAGTAGGTTCCAACTTTTGGATTACTACGTTCGTGGGGTTCAGAATTAATTAAAAGTTTGTAGTCTAGTTGATATTTTTCTTTTAATTGATTCAATAACTCAATGGATGAACGCATACCCGAAGAATAAGTTTCTTCATCTGGGACAGATAGTAAAAGAAGATTGCCTTCAAAACTATCTAATTTACTATAATGCTCTAATAAAGTGATTTGTATGGCAGCGCCAGCTTTCATATCACTCGTGCCGCGGCCAAAACACCAATCTTCATTTTCTAAGTCATTTGTGATTTCTTCATTAAAATTTAATGTTTGATAAATTTCTTTTAATTTTTCAGGTTGAAAAGCATAGTCTTCATACTTACCAAAATCAAATGTATCCACTGCATCGTGGTGATGTAATAAGACAATGGTATCGTCACTGTTACCTTTTACAAGCCCCCAAATGACTTGACGATTCATATGGTCTTTGAGATCAAATGCACCAAAATGGTTGGGATTCTTTTTAAAGTAAGAATATTCTGATAAATCATTATGAATAAATTTTTCAATATCCTTCTCTAAAATAGTTCCGGTATCACTTCTGATACCTATCAGTTCATTAAAAAGTTTTTCAATGTTCTTTTCTAAATTCATTTTGTATTACCTCCTATGGCTATGATATCATCCAATGGTTATTTTTTAGTTTAATCTAGCGTTAAAGTTCCGTTAATCAGTAGCATTTATTGAAAAAATAGTATAAAATTTAAATAACGAAAGGGGAAATATATGGATTTATATTTAATTAAAAATTGTCAAGTCATTGATATGGTCACTGAACAAACGCAACAAAAAGAGATTTTAGTAGAAAAAGGTGTGATAAAAAAAATTGAGTCACCTGGTATTATCCATTGCGAAAAAACTTATGATTTAAAAGGTAAGACAATACTACCGGGATTTATTGATTCGCATATGCATTTAATACCATCTTGTATTGATCAATATGCAATTAATTTAGAAAATGCAAAATCAATTGAAGAAATTTTAGAACTAATTAAAATTGAAAGAGAAAGAAATCCAGAAACAAATATGATTATCGGTAGCCGTTTAACAGAATTCTCATTAAAAGAAAAAAGACTACCAACAAAAGAAGAACTTGATCGTGTCGCAAAGGATATTCCTGTTTTTTTAAGCAGTATTGAATTTCATACGGTAACAGTTAATTCTTATGTATTACACCAATTAAATTTGCCTTTATCACTCGAAAAAATTATTAGAGATGAAAATAATCATCCAACAGGACAAATGGTGAATAATGCAAGCATTATTGCCCGAAAGAAAATGTACGAAATGTTTTCAGAAAAAAACTTAAAACAAGCTTTCGAAAAAGTTTATCAGAACATCATTAAAAATGGTATTACATCTTTAATTGCTATTGAAGGGGGCTTTCTATTTCATAACAAACATGTTGATTTTCTTGTAAAAAACAAATTAGATTATCCCATAGATATTGATATATTGTTTTCAACAACAGATGTGAATAAAGTAAAGGTATTAGGCTTAAATAAGATTGGTGGGGATATTTTTCTTGATGGCTCTTTTCGATCGAGAAACGCAAAAATATCTGAAAGTTATAGTGATGCTCCTGGGGAAACTGGAAAGTTATTTTTCTCACAAGAAGAAATAGAAGATTTGATTGAAACCTGTATTCTAGAAAACCTACAAATTTCAGTTCATGCCGTTGGTAACGTTGGCATCAAAACATTAATAGATGCTTATGAGAATGTTTATAAAAAATATCCTAAAAAAGATTATAGACATAAAATTGAGCATTTTGAATTACCTAATGAAGAGGATATTCCCCGTGTAAAAAAACTTGGTTTAGTCCTAACCATGCACCCAAGTTATGAGCACTTCTTTAGAGGTGAAGGTGGTATGTATGATCAACGCTTAGGTAAGGAACGTTCATTAAAAACGAATCCCTTAAGACAGATATTTGATGCAGGTATTACTGTTGCTGGCGGTTCTGATAGTCACATTTTACCCGCTAATCCATTATTAGGTGTCCATTCAGCTGTTAATCATCCCAATATAAATTCAAGATTAACAACCTTTGAAGCTTTAAAAATGTACACGATTAATGGTGCTTACGGAAACAGAGAAGAACATTTAAAAGGGACGATTCAGGAAGGTAAAATGGCAGATTTTGTGGTTTTATCAGATAATCCATTAACCAGTAATTCAAATGAATTAATAAATATCAGTATTGAACAAACAATAAAAAATGGCATAGTTATTTTTTCAAAGGATGACCAATAATGAAATTATATGTTAAGTATATTGGAAGAGTTGGCTTTCATGTCAATGGTGAAGGCGTAACGGAACAATTAAGTGAGAAAGCAAAAGGGATTTTATTATATATGGCGTTAAATAATAAAGAATACCATCGGAATCAATTAAAACAATTGTTTTGGTGTGATTTTAATGAAGCATCAGCTAATAGAAATTTAAGACATGCCATATGGAATATACGTAAAGTTTTTAGAACTGTCGATGCAAACTTTGATGTATTAATAAATGTATCAAAATCTGTTATAAAATTAAATCATTCTTTAGTCATTGAACGAGATATTGATTATTTTGATCAACTAATGAAGCGAGAAAGTATTTCTGAAGTGGAAATGAATAGTTGTCTTGAAGATTTTGGACAAGATTTTTTAGAAAACTTCTTTATAAGTGACTCTCAAGATTTTAACAATTGGGTTTATTATGAACGGGAGTCTTTTAGAAGAAAATATTTTAATCATTTATTGTCCTTAGCAAAAAGGTTTATGGGTGAAGAAAAATATAATATGGCTTTAAAAATATTGAATAATCTGATTTTATTAGATTCATACAATGAATCGTTGTATTTAATGATTATGAAACTTCATGTAAAAAACGGTAATAAAAGTTTTGCTCTGCATACTTATAAAGAAGCAAAAAGGGTTTTAAGAGAAGAATTAAACCTCGGTCTTAGCAAAGAAATGAAAGTCTATTATCAAGTCATCAGTAAAAGAGTTAATGAAAAAAGTGATTTAAAGTCAAATCAGTTGAATCTGGATTTCAATAGAATAATAAATTCTGATAATAAGATGACAATTATTATTACAGATCAGATGAATAATATTAATCAATTTAAGTATGACTTTTTATCATTTAATCAAAGGCCTCTTATTGAATTATCAAAAATTCCAGGGAGAAGATTGCCTTATGAAGGGGTATTTGAATTCATTGATGAGTATGCGCATTTATTTCAAGGTGACATAGCTATTCAGGCCCTTAATGATATTTCAGCTATGAAAACACAACATATTGATGCCTTAGTACTATTTAATCAATTATCAGATTTCCTAAAGAAACACCAGCGGGAGAAAATCATTGTTGTGATTTATAACCTTGCTTACATGGATGATAAATTTATAGATTTTGTTTCATATATCTATCGGAAAGACAGTTGTCATAACATACAATTTCTCATTGCTTATAATAAAAATTGGGAAACCAGTCGCATTAAATTTTTTATTGATGCCATGGGTATTATGGACGACATAAATATTATTGAAGGATAGGAGATTAAAATGAAGAAAAAAATACTGTTAACTGGATCAAAAGGTTTTATACTCTCATCTTTTTATGACCGATATAAAAATGATTATGAGATCATTAGAACTGGTCGAAACAATAAAAATTTAGTTGATTTAGATGTTACAGACGAAGCACAAGTGAATCATGTGCTGAAACAATACAAACCGGATATTGTTTTACATGGCGCAGGGATTACAAGTACAGGGGGCTGTGAAAACAATAAAACATTAGCCTATGATGTGAACGTTAATGGTTCAATCAATGTTGCAAAGGCATGTAATAGTATTGGGGCAAGAATGGTTTTTTTCTCAACGGAGCAAGTCTTTAATGGCAATGAGGAAAGAGGACCTTATACTGAAGTGGATGAACCCATACCAAACACATACTATGGTGAAACAAAGTTGGCAGCTGAGAATCAAATTAAGAGTATCCTAGAGGATTATGTGATTATGCGTCTCACTTGGATGTACGGCTTTTCAAAAGATTCTAGGGTAAAAAACATCTTAACAGATACAATCTTCTCAAAAGAAGATATTCAAGTGCCTGATAATGAGTTTAGAGGGATGAGTCCTATTGAAACCTTGCTAGATGTTTTTCCTAAAATTATGGATTTACCAAAAGGAATCTATCATATTGGTAGTGAAAACAACGAAAGCAGATATGCAATTGTCAAGGAAATTCTTGAAATGATCAATAGAAATGATATTCATCCAATGATAAATAATCACGATCATGTAAGAGACATTCGTTTAGATATGGCAAAGGTTAATCAGCTGGGCATTGTATTTGATGAAACGTCTAAAGCTATAAAAAAAACAATCTTAAAGAATAAGAATAAAATAGATGAATTAATAAAAAATGATTAAGTTTCTTACCATTGAATTTTATTGTCAATTGATATAAAATTCTATCGGAGGTAGTTCATGAAAAAAACTGAAAGATTAAAGACAATCTATTTTCTAGTATTTATATCAGGAATATTTTTAAAATATAATTATTTATTAATTAGAATTTTTATGGTAAAAAACTATTTTGTATTATTAGGTAATAATTTACTTTTATTAAGTGTTTTATATTTTTTATTAAAACCTGCTATCGAAAATACTAGCAGAAGAAATATTCTCTTGATTCTAGGTATGCTTTTTACAGTATTGTTTTACTCGAATTTATGGTATAACAGGTATTTTGGAAATTACCTGAGTATAACAGATATTTTTATGGGTCAAGGGACAAGACCAATTCAAGTTATTAGTCGACAATTGTTTGTTTTTAAGGATTTCTATTTTATCGTTGATATCCTTTTAATGATTTATTTAAGTTTTAAATTAAATAAAGAAAAATTGATTGAAAAGATTACTTGGCATACTTATACTACAAATAATCAAAAATTTGGAATTTTATTTATTGTTATATTATTATTTTCTCAATTATTAATTAGTGGATTTTACTTTTCTACATATAGCCCAAGTGAATATTACAATGAAAGTACTTCTCTGATGGCCAATGCTTATGGAATATTTCCATTGTATGCTTATGAGTTATATCTAAATATAAAAGAGGAACCAGAGATTGATGGTGAAGAAGAGCCGATTGAAAATCCTGATCAAATTATTGAAGAAAATAATAAAGATTATAGGTTATCTGAAGACACCAATATCCTGATTATTCAACTAGAGTCGTATGACCCTAAAATGATTGACTATGTACATGATGGTAAAAAAGTAAGTCCATTTATTAATCAATTAAAAGATCAATCAATTTATTTTGATAATATATATGCTCAACATATCAATGGGAGTTTTGATGCTGAATTTGCTGTTCTTACTTCTTTATATCCTATTAACAAAAATTACTCGTTTTTAAACAATAATATGGGAGATTATAATTCCTTAATAAAAATCCTTAACAATAGAGATTACGAAACATTGGCTTTTCATGGAAATGATAAGGAATTTTTTTATCGAGATAAAGGTTATTATGAACTTGGTTATAATCATTTTTATAGTTTAGAAGATTATAACTTTGATAATAATTATTATGATTTGGAGTCCTACTTTGGTATAAATGATTATGATTTTTTCAACCAATCAATTAAATGGTTAAAAGACTCTAAGAAACCATTTTTCGGATACTTTATAACTGTAACGAGTCATACACCTTTTAATTTCTATCCTGAATCTGATCATCAGGATTTTGAAACGATTGAAAATCAATTAGTTAAAGACTATTTTGAGTCCATAAGATTTGTAGATACGTCTTTAAAAATGTTTTTCAGTGAATTAGAGAAGAATGGTTTATTGGAAAATACTTTAGTCGTTATTTTTTCTGATCATAATGCAGATATTAAAAAAGAAGAGTATTTATCAAGTGGTTATTTTGAAAGTGAAGAAGAGTTTAAGAAGCCTGAAAAAGTACCTTTACTTATTATGCATCCAGAATTAGAACCAGAAATAGTTCAGAAAACAGGAACTGTAACGGATATAGCACCTACTTTATTAGCACTTCTAGGTATTGAAAAACCAGAAGAATTTTTAGGTATATCACTATTAAAAAATATTGAAAAACCTGTTTATTTTTTACATGAAGTGCCACAAATACTTTATAAGAATCAATTGTTTTTAAGATTTTCATTAAATGTAGAAGGTGCGTATGTATTTGAGCGGATTGCAAATATAAAAGGAAAAGAAGACCCATCTGTAGAATTATCTACTCAATGGAAAGACAATTTGAATGACACGATTGAATATATGAATCAATTAATGAATACTTTTTCTGATCCAATTGAAGATTAAATTGAATCACATTTGACTAAATACTAATGGGTTAAATGAAGTGTACATCTTGCTAGAAACCCAATGAAAGGAATCAGATATAAATGTTATATTTACATCTGATTTTTTTATATAAAAAATTTAGTGACAGACCTTGACAAAAATTTCTGTTGATGTATAATAGAATTAGTCCAAAAGGGACGAACCTTGAATCGGGAGGTGGATATGCCACGTCAAGCGAGAGAAAAAGCGGTTTATTCTACTTACTATATTTTTCAAGAAGGAAAAGATGAATTGCTTTTTAGAAATGATGAAGAAAAAAATATTTTTTTAGAAGTGCTTAGGAAGGCAAAAAAGAAATATAATTTTAAACTATACGCTTTTTGCATTCAAAAATATTTCTATAAATTAATTATATTTGATAATGGAAATGATATTACAAAGATAATGAAAAGTATAAATGTGAGTTTTACGATGCGAGTCAATAATTCTAGAAGCGAAAAAGGGAAAATATTTATTAAACGTTTTAAAAGTAAAATTATTGACAATGGTCAGATGTTACTGGAGTTTAGTAAAAATATACATTTGGATTCGAAAGAAGTAAAAGCATGTCACAGCAGTTATTGTGCCTATTTTAAAGAAGATCAAGAGAATGCTTTAATCGATACGGATATTATCTTAAAAGGTATCATTGCTAAGGACCAAGTTAAAAAATATCAAATGTATGTTAATGATGAAGAATTACTAGAAGATGTTGTATGCGAATATGATTTTTACGAATGTGTGAACAAAGACCAATGTATAGATACGATAGAAAAAGCAAAAAAAAAATTAAAGGGTATTTTAAAACAGAAAAAGTTAACATTTGAAAAAATGCTATCGAATAAACAAATCAGAAATGAATTAATCAAAGAGTTTCGTCAGAATTCTACACTGTCACTGAATGATATCGGCGATTTATTTGGTGGTATAAGTGCTTCAGGCATTTGTAAAATATTAAACAAGGAGTGATTTTATGGGATTAGAGTTTGATTTAAGCGTAAAAAAGAAAAATACATTCGATTATGATAAAGTTTATGATCTAGCAATCATTGGTGGTGGACCAGGTGGTTTATCAGCAGCACTTTATGCAAAAAGAAAAGGTATTGATATAGTGTTGGTATCAGGAACCATTGGTGGACAAGTATCCGATACAAGTTCTGTTGAAAATTATTTGGGTATTGAGTCGATGTCTGGTGAAGAAATGGTTAAAGCATTTAAAAAGCATGTTGAAAGTTACGACGTGCCAATGCTTGATAGCATAAGGGTTAATTCAATAGAACAGGGCAAAGAAAAAATATTGATGTTAGATAACGGTAAAAAGCTCAAATCTAAGACAGTTATTATTGGTACAGGTAGTTTAAACAGAAAATTAGGTGTACCTGGTGAAGATAAATATTATGGAAAAGGTGTGACTTATTGTGCCATTTGTGATGGTCCATTATTTACAGATATGGATGTTATGGTCGCTGGTGGTGGTAATTCAGCAGTAGAAGCAGCAATTGATTTATCGAAAACGGCAAGCTCTGTTAAATTAGTTCAAAGAAGTGTATTAAGAGCAGATCAAGTTTTAATTGATCGTATGGAAAGTCTTGATAATGTTGAGCTTTATATAGGTCATCAAATTAAAGAAGTAAAAGGCGATAACTTAGTGTCAGCTGTTGTTGCAAAGAATAAAGAAACTGGCGAAGATGTAACCTTTGAAACCAGTGCATTATTTGTAGAAATCGGTTATATACCGAACACTAAATTTGTTGAAGATCTAATTGAGCTAAATGATGCCAATGAAATTGTTATCAATGATAGAAATGAAACATCTGAAAAGGGAATATTTGCTATAGGTGACGCAACTACGGTTCCTTACAAGCAAATTATTATAGCAGCATCTGAAGGTGCTAAAGCGGCACTTTCAGCAGTAGATTACTTAAATAAAAATTAGGAGGAGATTTATGAGTTTATTAAATGAAGAAGTAAGTGGTCAATTAAATGAAGTATTTGAAGGTATGGGTAGTGATGTAACGATAGCATTATTTACAAAGGAAGAAAATTGCGAGACATGTGGTGATACAAAGAGTTTTATGGAAGAAGTATCAACATTATCTGATCAATTAAATTTAGAAATTTATGACTTAGACAGTGACAGTGAAAAAGCTGAAGCTTATAAAGTTGATAAAGCACCTGCGATTGTTTTATTAAATGCAGACAAAAAATATCAAGGCGTTAAGTTTTATGGAATACCTGCAGGTCATGAGATCAATTCATTTGTAACAGGGATCATGGAAGTATCAGGCGCTGGTGAAGACTTACCAGAGGATGTTTTAGAACAAATCAAAGGAATCGATAAAGACGTAGATATTAAAGTATTTGTTACGCTTTCATGTCCTCATTGTCCAGGTGCAGTTGCTAAAGCACATAAATTAGCTTTATTAAATGATAGAATTTCTGGTGAAATGATTGAAGCCCAAACATTTAGCGAATTATCTCAGAAATTTGATGTCAGCGGTGTACCTAAGATTGTAATCAATGATGAATTTGAATTAGTTGGAAACCAACCATTAGATAAGTTTTTAGAAGAAATAGGAAAAATTAACTAATCAAATAACTAAATAAATTTCTACAGTAAAAAATATCCTATGATTACTCAAATATGAGTAGTTTTAGGATTTTTTCTTTGATACAGATTTTTTTAAAACAATGATTATTGAAATTTATTTATTTTGTTTAATAAGTACGATACAATGGTAATAATAAGAAAAAGAAAAGAGGGTGAAATGATTTCATTAGATGAAATGGAAGCGTTATTAGAATCAATTGTTGAGAAATTTCCTCAAGAGATTTTTAAAGAATTAAATGGTGGTATAATTCTGTTACCAGATTTAAAGCATAATAAGATTGGTAACAATTTATTTATTATGGGAGAGTATCATAAAGGTGGACCTCAAGGACGATACATCACAATATATTACGGATCTTTTAAGAGAATTTATGGTCACCTAGATGAAGAAAAACTTAAAGAGCGATTAACTGAAGTACTTAAACATGAATTTACCCACCATCTTGAATCTCTTGCAGGTGAGAGAGGTTTAGAAGTTGAAGATGAAAAATTTATTAATGATTATTTAAGAAGAAATCAATAGGAGGAAATTATGTTAAAAAATCTAATTATGAAAAACAGAAGCTATCGACGTTTTTATGAAGAAGAAAAAATACCTATGGAAGATTTAAAATCTTTAGTTGATCTTGCTCGGTTATCACCTTCAGGTGCAAATTTACAATCCCTTAAATATGTTTTATCTAATGATAAAGAAACAAATGAATTGATTTTTAATGAGTTAAAATGGGCAGGGTATTTAACTGACTGGGCAGGTCCTGAAAAAGGCGAACGACCAGCTGGATATATTATTATTCTATTAGATCAATCCATTAGTAAAACTTGCTATTGGGACCATGGTATTGCATCTCAAAGTATCTTATTAGGCGCAACAGAGAAAGGTTATGGTGGCTGTCAATTTGGTGCCTTTAATGCAGAGGGAATTAAGAATAAATTGAATGTAGCCGATGATTTAAAACCCTTAGTAGTTATTGCTTTAGGCAAGCCGAAGGAAGTTGTTTTATTAGAAGATTTAAAGGATGAGAAGGATATTAAATATTATAGAGATGAAGAAGATGTTCACCACGTACCCAAGAGAAGTTTAGAAGATATTATTTTAAAAAAATATGAGTAAATTATGTAAAGCAGGAGATTATTAATGAAAAATGAAGCAAAACTGATCACAGGTGATATAAAAAAACACTTAATCGATATGACATTACCAATGATTTTTGGTTTATTAGGTGTGATGTTATTTAATCTAACAGACACATATTTTATTGGGAAACTTGGGGCGAAGCAATTGGCCGCATTATCCTTTACTTTTCCTGTGGTAATGGTAATACAGAGTTTAGCAGTCGGTTTAGGTCTAGGAACTGCAGCCCTTGCTTCAAGGTTAATTGGAGAAGATAAGAAAAAAGAAGCAGCCATCTTATCTACTCATAGTTTGTTATTAGGTTTAAGCATAGTATTTATTTTACTGGTGACAATGTTTTTAAATACTGACCGCGTTTTCACGCTCCTTGGGGCTGAAGGTATTGTATTAGATTATATTAAAGAATATATGTATGTTTGGTATTTTGGTATGTTTTTTGTTGTTATTCCAATGATTGGTAATAGTGTCTTAAGAAGTCTTGGTGACGCAAAAACAGCTGGTTTATTAATGGTTATGTCTGCTTCAATTAATATTATTCTTGATCCGATGTTGATTTTCGGTCTTTGGTTTTTTCCAGTCTTAGGCATACGTGGTGGGGCGCTGGCGACGGTTTTTTCAAGGGCTCTTACATCAATGATCAGCATCTATATTCTATACAAAAGAGAAAAAATGATTACCTTTTCAGAAATGCATATAAAAAAAATCATTCAGTCATGGGGAAAAATTTTGTATATAGGCATTCCAAATGCACTCATCAATATGATTACACCAATAGGCGCAGGGATTGTTACAAGAATCTTATCAAGTTATGGCGAAACCGTTGTTGCAGGCTTTGGGGTGGCATCAAAGATTGAAATGATTGCCTTTGCCATTACTGGCGCTTTAGCCTCTGTCATGGGACCCTTTGTTGGTCAAAATTTAGGCGCGAAGGCTTTTGACCGTGTCAATACTTCAAATAAACTAAGTAAGATATTTTCATTGAGTTTTGGCGTTGCTATTGCAGTAGTTTTATTTCTCTTAGCAAGGCCTATTGCAGGATTTTTCACTGAAAGTGAAACGGTTATTCGTACAACTGTTATTTATTTAAGAATTGTACCCATTGCTTATGGCTTTCAGGGCATCTTAAAAATAGGTGCGACAATTTTAAATGTATTGAATCAACCCTTTAGGTCATCATTTTTAACATTAAGTCAAACTTTTATTTTTTATATTCCTTTAGCCTTAATGCTAAAGAAGTTTTTTGATATTCGAGGAATCTTTACAGCATTAGCTATTTCATATATTGTTACAGGGATAATCTCACACTTTTTTGTGCGTTATCGTCTAATGGAAGCAGAAAAAAAGTTGGCAGCAGATGAAATAACTATAGAAAACTAGAGAGAGGAAAATAGTATGAAAAACAATGATCAAGTGAAATATTTTCGATTGATTTTAATGATTTCTATTCTTTTATACTATCTATTTGCAGCTTTCTTTCAGTATACGTCTGATTTTAATGATCCTTTAACAATGAATGAAAGAATTTTTGGCAGTTTGATTTTCCTAGTAATTTTTTTGCTTTCATATATCAATTCATGGGTAAAAAATAATATCAGTTTAATCACATTATTTGGATCCGTTACTATTGTTTTTCAAATGATTTATATTTGTGTAAATACGAGTTTTCCGACGATTATGGCATTAAGCTTAATGGTTGTTGTTGCCTTAATGAATTTAATACTTAAGAATATTAGATTACTGTTCATAAGTAACTTAATTATTGCTTTAATTCTAGGCATCAGTTTATTATTAACACCAGTAACAATTAAATATTCATTAAGCTATTATTTTGCATATTTATTAGTTGTAGGTTTATCATATTATGTCACATATAATCAGTCAAAGCACCAAAGTTTTATAGAAAGTGAAAAAGAAAAATATGAAAATTTTATTGATAATATACCCATTGCATTTGCGCATCATCGTTTTATTTATGATGCAAATGGGAAAGTAGTAGATTATCAATTAATCCATGTCAATAAAGCCTTTGAAGAAATTCTTGGTGTTAAAAAAGCAGATATTCTTGGTAAGAATTTAACTTTAGGGTTAATAAATAATAAAAAAAAGAAAACAGAATTAGTAGATTTATTTGCTAGAGTTTCTGATTCAGGTGAAATCATTACTTTAGAACAACATTTGACTACAATTGATAAGTGGGTACGAATAACGGCTTACAGTGAGAAGCCTGGATACTTTAAAGCAATTTTTCATGACATAAATGAAGAAAAAAATACTGAAAAGGCTTTAAAAAGTAGTGAACAAAGATATAGAAAAATATTTACTTCAGCACCCATTGGATTAATGATTGAAGATGATCAAGGAAATATTATCGAAGTCAACGAAGAACTATGTCGAATTTCAGGTTTTAAGAAAAAGGAATTAGAAAATAGCAATGTTATTGATCGTTTAGCATTACCTGAGCACAGGCCGTTGGCTATAAAAAATATTCAACGGATTATTAATGGTGAGGATTTAGAATTTGATATTAAAAGTTTGAGAAAAAATGATGAAGTATTTTATACCCATTTGAAAGAAACAAGATTTATTCTACCAGATGGTAGTAAAGGTATTATATCAATGCATTTAGATATATCTAATCGAAAAAAACAGAAAGATGAAATAGAATATCTTTTGTATAGAGATGTTTTAACAGGTCTTTATAATAGAAGATTCTTTGAAGCGGAGTTAGAAAGACTAGACAGTAAAAGACAACTACCTATTAGTATTATCATGGCAGATGTCAATGGCTTAAAAATGATTAATGATAGTTTTGGTCATGAAAAGGGTGATGAGTTGTTAATAAAAGCTGCTGAAATTCTTAAATATTCTCTTAGAGAAGAGGATATCTTAGCGAGACAAGGTGGAGATGAGTTTGCAATATTGTTGCCTCAAACCAATCAAAAATCAGCACAAGAAGTTGTGAATCGAATAAAGGAAAAATGTGAATCAACAACAATTGATGAGATTAGTATTTCTATTTGTTTTGGCATCGGAACAAAAATAACCATGGAAAAAACTTTGATAGATACTTTAAAAACTGCAGATGATGCCATGTATCAAACAAAATTATTAGAAAGCAAAAGTACAAAAAGAAAGATTATTCAAAGTTTACTTAATGCTTTAAGTGTCAAAAGTTATGAAACAAAAGAACATGGTCTTAGAATGGCAAGTCTAGCGACAGATTTAGGAAAACAATTGAAGTTATCAGGTACAGAACTGAATAGATTATCATTGTTGGCTACCCTACATGATCTTGGAAAGACAACAATTGCTGAAGAAATCTTAACGAAACCAGATAAGTTAAATGATGAGGAATGGAAAATCATTAAAAAGCATCCTGAACATGGTTATAATATTGCTTCAGCTTCACCAGAGTTTGCATTAGTTGCAGAAGAAATACTTTCGCATCATGAATATTGGGATGGTACAGGTTATCCACATGGATTACTTGGGGAAGAAATTCCTTACTTGTCAAGAATTATTTCTATTATTGATGCTTATGATGTCATGACAATAGGACGTCCTTATAATCAATTGCTATCAAAGGCTGAAGCTTTAGAAGAGATTGAAAGATGTGCTGGTAGTCAATTTGACCCAAGCTTAGCAGATGAATTCATTCAATTAATGAAAAAAAGTATTTAAAGGATGATGGAAAAGATGAAAATTAATAAAAAAATGATCTTTGGAGTAGTAGTGATTGTGTTTATCATTTATATTAACTATGAATTTAAACAACGAAATATTATAACACTTGAGAATTTAGATTATTACAGAGATTACTTAATAAATTTTGTTCAACACTATTGGATTTCATCAATTATGATCTATGCTTTAGTTTATATTTTAGTTATTGTTCTTGCATTACCGGGAGTAGCAGTTATGACATTCACAGGTGGTGTATTATTTCCTTTGAAATATGCTTTTATAATTGTTGTGTTTGCTTCAACTATCGGTGCCATTATAAATTTCATTACTAGTAGGTATTTTTTACAAGATTTTTTTGAAAGGACTTTTAGAAAATCTATTCAAAAAATAAATAGTAAAATTGAAATAGGTGGCTTTAAAAATTTATTAATTTTAAGAACCATTCCAATTTTTCCGTACTCAGTTGTGAATTTCGCTTTAGCAGTTTCTGATTTATCACTGGTTGAGTTTATTATTGTAACAGTAATAGGTAAAATCCCTGGCTCATTGATTATTATTTATGCCGGTTCAAATATGGCCGAAGTCGATAGCATGAGAGACATGGCCACACCAGAGATGATTCTAGCGATAACGTTATTATTGGGTTTCATAATGCTACCAATTATTTATAAATTGAAAGGAAAGAAAAATAAATCTATTTAGTTGTAATAAAAATCAGCTATTTAAGCATTATTGTGTTTGAATATTAGCTGATTTTTTAATGATATTTATTGTGATTTGAGCTGCCTTATATTGACGGATGTCTTGTTCTAGTGTATCATTATTGTAAAGTATTGTATGTTTTAGTAGGTGACCTATGAAAAAAATAGCTCGAAATTTAAATATTTTATTTTTAGTTGCAATAATACTTGTGGTTGGTCTGTTT
>Ga0306868_1000292_pt1 | contig 35255 bp, 32 predicted proteins | sample AntRauTorckE6832_FD_190411 | JGI IMG/M metagenome (GOLD analysis project Ga0306868, IMG submission 190411) | Saline lake microbial communities from Rauer Islands, Antarctica - Metagenome Torckler E6 #832 (v2) (version 2) | ecosystem: Environmental > Aquatic > Non-marine Saline and Alkaline >... | reverse complement strand
ACGTCGGATTGCAGTACGTCTTGCTCAAACGACGCGTCGGTTACGTTTACGATATTTCCGCTCATGTTATCTTCCCAGTTGGTATCAATTTCTGAACCGGCGTTTCTTGACGAACGCCATTATTCATTAGGCTCTTATGTTCGATACTTTACGCGATTGCTTCGGCAAATGTGAAGCGAATCGGTGCCGGCTTCACCCTCGGATTTCCCTGACCCCCAGCAATAGCGATCTGAGGGATGGAAATCGTTAGCAAACCCTGTAGAGTCCGTAAGACCTTCTGGAATAGCCATTTCCAAGCTTCATAAGGCAATCTATTGATGGTGGCTCAGGGCGGCAGAATGAGGCTGGTATTCGCAACAAAAGATCTAGCATTGGCAGGTCGATCCTTTGAAGGTTTTCCGTTGCTGATTGGGTTAGATGGGTGGCCAGTCGAGCCTGCACAATCCTTTCTCTGGCACACGCTCGTCGAGTCAGGTGAGGCGCTAAGCGATTTGACTTGGGACGCCTACGGGCGGCGTCTGTACGATTACTTTGCCTTCCTGGAAGCCAATGGTTTGGCCTGGGACGAGGAAAGTCCGGCCCATGGCCTGAGCATTCTGTCGAGATACAGGGATTGGTCTAGCGGAGAGTTGGCACTTGATCCTAAAACGGTAAACAATCGGCTAGCCCTGATCGTGAAGTTCTACCGATGGGCCAAACAGCGCAATATGATAAACGTGCTGCCCTTCGGCGAAAAAAAGGTCAGGGTGCGTCCACATTCCGGCCTTCTCAGTCATGTCGCTCAACCCGGAGCCGAGAGCACTAAGGTTTCGGTGATGGTGCGTGAGCGACAGCGCCTGACCAAGTTTTTGACCAAGGATCAAGTCAAGGTATGTCTTGCACTGGATGCTGATCCAAGCCACCAGATATTGTTTCACCTCATGGTACGTGCGGGCCTTCGCTCCTGTGAAGCTAGGTCTTTTCCTCTCAAATATGTGTTCAACCCTAGATTGAAAAAGGGGCTGCGCCCAGGGCAAATGATCGGTGTTGCTCTTGATCCTTCAGACATGCATATCAAGTACGACAGGCCCAGGACTGTCGATGTTCCATGGTCGCTGATGGAGAGCATGTGGTCTTATTCCCTTCACCAGCGAGAGGTTCGTAAATCTAATGGTGATGGGAATGTTACCGCGCTGCTGCTGACCAATGAAGGCAGGCATTATTCAAAGGACTCCGTCGTGGACGTTATGAAGTCCTATGAACGAAAGTGTGGATTCTATGTGCGGGCTCATATGCTGCGCCACACCTATGGGACTTATACCTTGCTTGCTCTTCGGAAGAGCAGAGAATTTGAAGGTGAACCGCTGTTGTATGTCAGAGACAGGTTGGGACATTCAGATGTTCAAACAACAATGATTTACTTACATCTCATCAATCAGCTGGAGGCTCAATCCGTTCTCGCGCATGAGGACGAAATTGACATGATGTTTATGGCTGACTCCACTAAGCGCACCTGAGGTAAGTAAGTTGGCTCGGCAAAAGAACTATAAGGCAATCCTTCAATCCGTCACGAAAGGGTTCGAGGCTGTCGACGACAACACCAAGATTGATTTGCCAAGAAATCCGAGAAATTATAGGCAAATCGACCATTCTCAATACCTAGGTTTGGGCTTGGATGCTTGGGCAATTCAAAGTATTTACGTTATCAGGGCGTTGCTGCAAGGCGGAAACTTCTCTGTGGTCACCTTGATTGGTTACTCTGTGAACGGGTTGAGGTCCTTTCTGAGATTCTTAAGTGGAGGTGCGGTCGAGTCACCACCTGCTACGCCAAACGGCCTGACTAAACGCCATTTGGAGCGTTATATCTCTTGGCTAAAGCTTAAGTATCCCAACGGCTCAACGGCCAAAAACTACTACACAAGCTTTAAGTCGTTGATCATTGTTCTGGCCGATTATGGATTTGTAGAAATCGATCCTAACGACCTCCTGCCACCAAATCCATTTCCCAACAATGCCCAAAATACGAAAGATGCAGGTCCGCTGACCATGGGGGAAATGCAAAGGCTGCTCGGGGCACTAAAATCCGACCTTATTGCTATCCATAAGGGCACGTTCCTTGGCAATGGAGCAGAGGCAATGGCAGTGATGCTGCTAATCACCGCTGCGAGGTCAGGAATTAATACCACACCGCTATTAGAAATGACGAGAGATGCCCTAAAGCCTCACCCGTTTGTGCCAAATCTCAGATTGATAACTACTGTCAAGCGTCGGGGCAAAGGTGCGCAGAGTAAAACAATACGTCAAACTAATTTGCTAGATGAGTACAGCGCCATTCCACTCGATGGGGTTGCAGTCTTGAATAAGGCCCTTGATGTCAGCAAACCACTTGTGGCGCTGGCATCCGAGGAGATTCGTTCATATGTATGGTTGTATCGTTCAGGGCAGCGGGGTGGCGAGGACAAAATTGTTACCCTTACACCCGGAGCTTTATACGTGTCCACCAAAAATATTTGTGAGCGCCACGCGCTCGAGGACGATCTAGGTAATCGACTACTTGTAACGCTTAGTCGGCTCCGGATAACTATGGAAAGCCGTTTATGGAAGCTGAGCGGTGGCGATATTCTTGAAGTGTCCTCCGTCATGGGGCAAACGCCAGAGGTCGCAGATAATCACTATTTAAAAATCAACGAAGAAATCAAAACTGAAGGGGCGAATTTCGTTGGTGAGGCTTTTCCCGACAAACTGCGTGGCGTCAGCATTACACCAACCCCTCCAGGCGGTTGCAAAGGCAGCCTTTACGGCGTTCGGGCGCCGAAGGATGGGGTCAATCACTGTTCTCAGTTTATCCACTGCCTTGGTTGCCCTAGCTATGCCATTGTAGGCACGTTGGAGGATTTGTACCGGCTGTTTAGCTACCAACAATTTTTGTATGCCGAAGTTGAATACTTCCTTACGGACGAGTGGGAGGCATGGCGCAAGCGTCAGCTTGATTATATTCGACTGATTAATGAGTTTACTTTAAAAAAGTTTGATCCTGCATTGGTTGCGCGAGCGAGAGCCAAGGCTGAAAAATCTCCGCACTTGTTCTGGGCGAAAAAGATTGAGTTCATGACGAAAAAACGGGCTGGCAGCATTTGAACATAAGAAGCACCAATGCGGTTTTGAAAGCATATGATGTCCTAAGCGCACAGCCAGTTACATCTAATGGCCTAAGTCCCGCAGAACGGGATGCTATTGTGATCAGCGCAATCGTTAATGAACGTGGCGAAACGCTGGTTCTAAGCAGATTTGGCGCCGCGCAGTGGGACTTCCGTCCGTTCTTCGATCAGGCCAATGTTGCTCACTCCTGTAAATACGTTAACTGGGATATGAGCATGCCTGGGGCGCTCATTGATGACAGCAAAGCAGTTGCTTATGCATGGTTCAAGAGGGGTCTGCCCAGCTCCAAACCTCCTATTGCACGGGGCATCACAACATTCGCTGTTGCAAGCGTGATGCCCTTTATTCGCTGGTTAAACAACCTGGGTGTTTCGAAGTTTGCAGATGTCCGTCCGATCCATATCAGTAATTATGTTCATCATTGCAAAAATGAGTTGAAGTTAAGGCCTCTCCCCCTGTATGGACGCCTACGGATTATTGATTTTCTTTGGGTGTTTGCAACCGAAACGATGTTTCCCCTTCAGAGTTATCCCTGGGGTGATTCGACATTGTGGCGGATTTGCGGGATTGGCAAAGTAAAAGGGTTAGATGCCGCCAATAAAAACGTTGGCCGGACGGACATTATTCCTCCTGATGAGCAATCCAAAATTTTCAATTATTGCGAAAGCATCGTTCGGGGGATGAAAGCCGAATTGGCGATCAATGGGATTAGTTATCATCCTAGCGATGAACGGAAGTCAATTCATTGCAGAGATGCTGTGCTGTATATAGTTTCAATCACTAGCGGTATGCGCAACGATGAGGCAATTGGAATTGAGGTTGGTGCTTGGCGCAAAGAATTCAAAAATGGGACTACTTTTTGCTGGGTTGCCACAATCGAGCATAAGACAGGTAAAGGCCGAGTCGAGTATCTCGTACCTGAGCTGACGCTTGAAGCTTTAGATCTTTTGGCCAGATATTCTGCGCCTATTAGAAAAGAGTTGGATCAAGAGATTAGGTATCTTGCAAACAACCGGGAATTTTCCAACTCGACTGAGCACCTCCTTAGGCTCGAAAAAGCCCGAAAAGATTCGAATAAGCTATTTTTGGGACGAACGACACAAGGGGGAAAGGTTCAGAAAAGCAGGCATGTTGAGGCGATCAGTGGCCAAGCTTCCAATGCTGCGTTTGCTCGTATAGCCAAAGCCGCCGGAAGCGAATGGCCATTGAGGACGCACCAATGCAGGAGAACATATGCAAGGTGCTTTGTTGAGTCCCGTATGGGGCGAACCTCACTTATCTTTCTCAAGTGGCAGTTCAAGCACAGCAGTATGAGCATGACCCAACTCTATGCGTCTAATCCGCAGCAAGACCTGAGCCTTTTTGATGAGATCTTGCAGCAGATGACAGAGTTTAAAATTGACCTGATAGAGTCATGGCTTGACGATCAGCCATTGGCAGGAGGAGCTGGCGAAAAAATTGTGAAGTTGCGGGCAATTCCAATCAAGGATAGGGCCGCGCTGCTTTCCCAGACTGCCCCACATGCCAACATTCGTGCGACTGGACACGGTTGGTGCATTGCAACGGAGCGGGGCTGCGGAGGCGCTGGGCTATACGAGGCCACTCGTTGCCCAGGGTGCAAAAATTCGGTGATCGATGAAGTCTTTGCTGGCACTTGGCAGGATATTTACATCCAACAGCAAGAGCTGATCAAAATCGAAGATGCTGGGCCCGCCGTGCGGCAGCGAGCTGAGCGCGATTTACAGGTCGCACTCGACGTTATCACGAGCTTGGGTCTCTCTCCCATAACCGACGATACGGACGAGGCTGTAAATGGCGATTAAGTCCAATACAGATCAGACCCCAGGTCGTTCAAGAACGAAGACCCTTGATGCACTTGATAAGGTTATCGATAATCTTGTCGCAAGCAACGAAAAGCTTTCCATCGCCTCGGTTGCCCGAGCAGCAGGTGTTACGCCCGGTCTCATCCATAATACCTACCCAGCGGTGGCAGAAAGAATTCGCAATCTCATGGGTAAGTCTGTGCGCGCCCAGCGTGATTCGAAGCACCAAGCGCTGATGAGCGAGAAAGAGAAAAACAGGGCGCTGCGTGCGGAAAACAATCAGCTGCTAGAGGAACTGGCCCGGATCGCTTCGGTCAATCAGCGCCTGCTATTCGAAATAGCTGAACTGAAAGCAGTCTCCAGCGGAAAAGTTGTCGCTCTAACTTCGAAGCCCAGTAGATAAGCCCTTCTGGCATCTCACAGTCCAAAGCTAGTCAAGCCGGTTGTGTACTAAAGCTAAGAATCCCGCATTTCATACCCCAATCAGAGGTCACCGGGACACGACACGCTCGCATCGTGCCCCGGCCCCATTGTGCATTGATTTGATCGTTGCAATCTGAGTCGTAGTCCGTCACTCGATCGGGCCTATCTAAAGTCGATAGGCCCGATTCTGACAGTGATTATTCAGGCTACTTCTATCACATCGCCCTCTTCAGCTCCCCATAATCGCCATCGATGCGAAGCACCAGTGTGACGTCGTTACCGTTCCGGTTACGGAAAGCCAGCCGTGATTACCGGTGAGCGCTGCTTCCAGTTCGTAAGCCCATCTTGAGCCCGGTATCGTTTACGCCCCCGTTTGACTGGCGGGTGCACCTGACATCCAACCAACCAAGCCCAATCACTACAGTAATCACTTTCCCAGAATCGTTTCATAGAAACTCCTTAGCAACCTTAGAAGCGTCGTCCCATTCCTACAGGTCTCCCATGTGGCGCGCATAGGCTCAGTTGAGAGGTGATCTAGCCAAAAGTCTGCTTTTCGCCCGCTTCCGGTTCACTTCCCTCATCACCAAACCCTCCTGCATTATTGCGGGAACGTCACTTGGCAATTGCCATGGCCCTTGCTAGCTTGGAAAGTGTGACGTAGTTCACCGAATCAGTGAATTCGGACATTGATCGCGTTTACCGAGAGCAGCGTCCGTAGTGCATCTTCGCCTCGGGCGTTCACAGGAGTGACGTCATACAGGAGTACGACAATGAGTAAACCTATTATTCGCGCAATGGGTGCCTCCCTGCTGGCAGGTGGCATGGTTATGAGCCTTTCAGCGTTTGCGGCAGAGGGGCTGTACACCATGGACGAGCTGGGGGATGCAAATGTTTTTGACAGCACTGGCGAGGAGATCGGTGAGGTTGAGGACATCCTGATGAGCAACGATATGTCGGTACACTCGCTGGTTATCCAGACGGGTGAGATACTGGGCCTCGGGGGCAATGAAGTCGTTGCGGAACGTGGCACCTTTACCGTCGTGACGGAGTCCGACAATGCAGGTTTCGACAGCGTTGAGTACGAAGTCCACATGGAAATGACTCAGGACGAGTTGAAAAAACTGCCAGAATATAACGAGGATTGGTGGAACCAGACCAGCCAGAGCTTGCAACAGGCCTGGGAAAATACCAAGGAAGTCAGTGAGAGCGCCTGGGAGAACACAAAACAGGCCTCTTCTTCAGCTTGGTATAACGTCAAGCAAGGCGTGGAAGAGATGGGTGACGAGGTCGAGCAAGCGACTGAGTAAGCCGCCCCCTTGGAAGCGCCCCGCAGGGCGCTTCCTGTGCCATTCCTCCTGCTTCCTCCAACCTTCCCGCATTCAACGTAAGCGTCCAACCATCACACCTTGCTAATGACCGCCGGCCTCCAGTTGTGCGGTAGCGCCTCATCAATGGCGTTGTTCTTCTGCGTCGACAGACTTGTCAGCACATCCTTCAGATAGGCATAAGGATCGTGCCCATTCAATTTGGCAAACTGAATCAGCGTCATCACGGCGGCAGCGCGCTGGTCACTTCTGAGAGAACCTGCGAACAGCGATTTTTTTAGCTACGCGTGGAAATCTCATTACTACATGTAGACGCTGCCTACTTATTAAGAAAATGCCTTCCATTGCAACTTCCTCAACTAAAAGTAAAGCAGGGCACATGGATAAAACTGCTACAGTGGTGAGCAGTATACCTCACAAGCCGCATAGGCGATGACGGTATAAAGGAGCCGTTCTATGTCAACAAGGAACAAAGACGCGAGTCCGGAGGCCTTGCACAGAGCTATGGAGCATCAATCCGAAGGTGCCTTCGATGCGGGTGCAGTGGCCAAATCCACCATCCAAACACTGCACCAAGTGAACGCCAGACTGACACCGGTGATTGGCGAAATGGGTGTGAACGTCCTATTCAAACGCTCGCTGCACCTGACGAGTAGAACCTTTCCGTGGCTTACCATTGCAGAGAATCACGGAGATACCGGCGATTTTCTTGCAAGCCTTGGTGCGCGCCTGGCGGGCCGCGATACGAACGAAGCTGTAGAGGCAAGTGCGGCCCTGTTGGCAGGCTTCACCGAACTACTGGCCAATTTAATTGGTGATTCCTTGGTCGAGACCTTGCTGGGTTCGCTCAGCGCATCTCTGGCACTACCTTCTAAGCAGGATTCAATACCCAAGCAGGACACAACACCATGAGCAAAAAGGTGACCATACATCCTCTGAAAACCGGTGTGCAGGGGCTTGATGATATACTTGGCGGAGGCATACCTGAATATTCCTTCAACCTCATCAGTGGGTCTCCAGGTTCGGGCAAAACAACGCTGTGCCACCAGATTATGTTCGCCCTGGCAACGCCTGAACGGCCTGCGCTATTCTTCACGGCGTTTGGCGAGCCGCCGTTAAAAATGCTGCGTTACCAGCAGCAGTTCACGTTTTTCGACACCGATAAAGTCAATGAATCGATTCGCTTCATCAATCTGAGCGCCGACGCCGCAACGGGCGATTTTAATCAGGTACTGGCGCGCATCACCCAAGAGATCGAGGCTTACTCTCCAGCGTTGGTCTTTGTCGATTCGTTCCGCTCGGTTTTACGGGAAGCGGAACACCAACCCGAGGATGCAATCAATCTGCAACGGTTCCTACAATTACTCGGGCTTCAACTGACCGGCTGGCAAGCCACCACCTTTCTGATCGGAGACTTTTTGTCCGACAGCGGCTCCCATCAGATCCTGACGGTGGCTGACGGCCTGCTGTCACTGGAACAATCTGTCGAACGGAATTCGATGGTGCGCAAGATACAAGTTATGAAAATGCGCGGTCAGGCGACCCTGCCAGGAAAGCATGCATTCCGCATTTCCAGTGATGGGGTCAATGTCTTTCCGGCGTCGATTGTTCACAAAGGTCCTGAGGATGTGGGGAAGACCTCAGAGGCGTTGCCCAGCAAAAAGCGGGTTGCCATGGGTGTGCCGCGCCTCGATGACATGCTGGGCGGTGGCTTGCCATCGGGCCATTCACTGCTGATTGCGGGCCCGTCAGGTTCGGGCAAGACCATCCTCGCCACTGCCTTCCTGGCCGAAGGCGCGCGCCTGGGGGAACCCGGCGTGATTGTCGCGTTTGAGCAAACGCCTGGCCAGTCCTGGCTCCGCACACTCGACGACATGATTCAAGGCCAGCAGATTGGCTTGATTAATCTGCGCGCCCTGGACCTGTCGGTCGACGAGATCATACAGCGCCTGACTATTCTTATTAAGGAGATGAACGCAACCAGGGTGGTCATCGATTCGCTGTCCGGGTTCGAGCTGGCAGTGGCACCCACGTTTCGCGAGGATTTTCGCGAGTCGCTGTTTCGCATGATCGGGATACTCTCCGGCTTGGGTGTGACGGTGCTGATGACGTCGGAACTCGAAGACCGCTATACCGATCTGCGCTTCAGCCCCTACGGAGCAGCATTTCTTACGGATGCGATCATCGTACAGCGCTACATAGAGGTTGAGAGCCGGTTAGAGCGCGTCATATCAGTTGTCAAAGTGCGTGCCAGTTCCCACAGTACCGAAATCAGACGTTACGATATTAATGATAAAGGTATCGTCATCGGTGACCCGGTGTCCGACTTCGAGGGGATCCTCGGCGGGCAGCCGACGCGGAAACTAAACGACCAAAAGCGTTGAGTGAGGTAAGGCGGGATGAGTAAGAAGGGATGCAAAGATCAGAACACTAGGACAGAACCAACCGTTCCTAATCGTGCCGGGACTGCCCAATCGCGCAAACATGCCGCAGACTTGCGCCGCAGCAACTCTGACCTGCGTAAAGAAGCCATCGAGTTGCAACAAAGTGCAGCAGATCTGTGCGAAGAGACCGCAGATCAGCGCGAAGAGATCGCAGATCTGCGCGAAGAGACCGCAGACCTGCGCGAAGAGGCTGTCACCGCCAAAGCCAAGCTCAGCACGACCACCCAGTCGTTGTTGAAGGACGCGAACGAGCGTCTGATCATCGCTTCAATTAACGCCCAAACAATGGCAGAGTCCGCCGAACTGGCCAAGGAGCAGGTGTCTCATATGGCCGGTCACGATTACCTGACCGGCTTGCCGAACCGTTCGCTGTTGAACGACCGTATGGCGCAATCGATTGCTTTCGCGCAGCGCCATAGCAAGAGGGTCGCCCTGCTGTTTATGGATCTGGATCATTTTAAACACATCAACGATTCGCTCGGGCATGCGGTTGGTGATGAATTATTGAAGTCGATTGCGAAACGTCTGCAAACCTGCGTCCGCCACTCCGATACTGTCTGCCGTCAGGGAGGAGACGAATTTGTGGTGCTGCTGAACGAAGTTGAAGATGTGAATGACGCGGTGGTCACGGCAGAGAAGACAATCGAAGCCATGGGTCTGCCACATTTTGTCAGTGGTCATCAGCTCAACGTTACTTTCAGCATTGGCATCAGCCTCTACCCTGACGACGGTGAGGATCATGAAACAATCGCAAGAAAAGCCGACGCAGCCATGTATCAAGCCAAGAAAAAAGGGCGCAATACCTATCAGATGTTCATTAAGGAAATGGACGTCCGTGCGCTCGCGCGGCAATCCATGGAGCAGGCACTGCATCGAGCGCTGGAGCAGAACAAGTTTGTGTTGCATTACCAGCCAAAAGTGAACCTTGAAACCCGGTCAATTACCGGCGTTGAGGCGCTTATCCGCATTCGGGAATCAGATAATCAACTCGTCTACCCGGTGCACTTCATCAGCATTGCTGAGGATTGCGGCCTGATTCTGCCGATCGGTAGATGGGTTCTCCATGAAGCTTGTAGGCAAGCACAGGAATGGTTGCACGCCGGATTCGATATCGGTCAGATAGCGGTCAACGTCTCGTCCAGGGAGTTCCATAGCCAAGATTTTCTCGCCGGTGTCATTTCCGTACTCTATGAAACGGGTCTGGACCCGCGTCACCTGGAATTGGAAATTACGGAAAGCGGACTTATGGAGGACACGGAGCAGGTAATGGCGGTCTTGGACGCGCTCAAGAAACTCGGCGTGCGGATTGCTATTGATGATTTTGGCACTGGTTATTCCAGCCTGAGCTATCTGGCGCGTTTTCCTCTCGACACGCTTAAAATTGACCAGTCATTCGTACAAAATCTGGAGGACGCGTCACGCGATACCGAAAATGCCATCATCAGTGCCATCATTGCGATGGGCGAGAGTCTAAAGCTTCGTGTCGTGGCCGAGGGAATAGAAACGAAACAACAACTCGACTTTCTGCAATCTAAAAACTGCACCGAGGGACAAGGCTATTATTTCAGCCGGCCTGTGGCTGCCGAGGATTTTCCCGCATTGATGGCAGCCACTTTTTGATGTCAGATTTTGTCAGACAGAGCATCGCCAATGCGAGCCTTGATGTAGACTCTGTGTTTAAGACCCCGGATTCGAGGCAAAAGCACCATGAGCACACCATCAGCATCGAACTCCGAGTTCACCACTGAACCCAGATCCCTGAGGCAAACACTCAGAGCGTATTGCAAGCCACGCCGGGCACGCAGTATTGCGGAGATTCTGATAACCGCACTCCCTTTTGGGTTGATTTGGGCTCTGATGTGGTTGGCGGTCAGTGCCGGATACTGGCCCGTGGCCCTGGTGCTGGCCGTACCTGCCGCGGGATTCTTGGTACGACTGTTCATGATCCAGCATGACTGTAGCCACAGGTCGTTTTTCCCTTCGCGGCGCGCCAATGACTGGACCGGGCGTATCATTGGTGTGCTTACCCTCACCCCTCATGATTTCTGGCGCCACTCCCACAACCTCCACCATGCCAACTCCGGCAACCTGGATAGGCCGAGCATTGGCGGGCTCGACACCCTCACAGTGCGGGAATTCCAGGCGTTGCCGCGGTGGCAGCAATGGCGCTATCGTCTCTACCGCCACCCTCTGGTGCTATTCGGTTTTGGCCCCATGTACACTTTCCTGCTGGACTACCGGCTGCCTTTCGGATTCATGCGTGCTGGCAGGATGCCCTGGATCAGTACTCTGGGCACCAACGTGGCCATTGCGGTTCTGGCAACTGGCGTCATCTGGTTTGTCGGGTTGGGACCCTTTCTGCTGATTCAGATCCCGATCACGCTGCTCGCCACCACCATGGGGGTTTGGCTGTTCTACGTCCAGCATCAGTTCGAGGCCACCTACTGGGAACACGATGAACATTGGAATGCCTATGACTCCGCACTACAGGGCAGTTCCTACTATGTACTGCCGGGTATCCTGCGCTGGTTCAGCGCCAATATCGGCGTGCACCACGTCCACCATCTGGCCAGCCGAATCCCTTCCTACCGCCTACCCGAGGTGTTGCGGGACTACCCCGAACTGCAAACAGTCAGCCGGGTCACGCTGCGCGAAAGCATCGATTCAGTACACCTGGCGCTCTGGGACGAAGACAAACGGCGGCTGGTTTCCTTCAGGGAGGCGAGCGTCGGATCAGGCGTCAAGTGAGAATGGAGTCAGACCTCACATTTCACAAAGCAAGATGGGTGTGGCTCAGTAACCCAATCTGATCGTCAGATCTAAGTTTCCCCCTTCGTACGGAAAGCGGGCTGCTTCGAACGAAGGCGCGCCCATCAAGGCGCTTGCACCGTTTGAAAAACCGTAGCCTTCCGTGGGAATTCCTATCCCATTAGTGCCAAGCTTGCCGTCCATGTTTTCATCATGAATGACGGCAAGCGAATAGGTTCCCGGCGCGATGTCTACAAAATCGCAACGCGCCTGCGTATCCTGAACCTTTGTCATTATGATATTGGTCGCTGACTGCAAAAACTCAGTAGGAAAGCCTTCTGACGTTTTGAAAAGCGCGCAAGCTACCGCTCCAGCGCTGTTTCTGATGTCCAGAATCTTCACGTGAATGCCAGGGCACGATGATTGGGCAAAGGTAATCCCGGGAAGATTCCCAAATACGAGCACTGTAAACAATGCTACAAATCGAGCCTTCATGGGGACTAGCGTTACTGGACGCCTGACAGTAGAGGCCAGCACGAACTTGCGATTAATTGACTCACTCATGAGCTTTCTCATAGGTCCAATTTGCGTCGTTTTAGAAAATGATCAATGCAATCGGAGGATTACCTACTGCTAAACAGTAGTTCTTCTAAAAGTAGGCGTCAATCGCTGGAAACGCTCTGAGAAACAGTATTTCATGAAGCTATTAGGTGTTTCGATGCTTCCACGAGGATGCCACCGCTGCCGGATTCACCGCACTCGATGAGTGACCTGATCACTGACGAGAATATTTCATGACAGTAATCTGGGCGGAGTCAGGATACGCGACCACGCCAAGGACATGCTTTCGGTGATGCCGTTGCCGAAGCCCGCTTTATAACCTGAGTAATCGTCGCAGACCAATTTGCCTTGCCAGTCGCCTAGGAAGCTGCGCGCGTGCTCGCCGGCGCGGCTTGGAGCGAACTCGTAAATCACCCCGCTGAGATCTGAGAACGGTGTCGTGCAGTAAGCCCAGACGTAGGCTCGATGGGTTTTCTTCTTGCCAGGGGACAGCATGCTGACCGGTGTTTCATCGGCGTGCAGAACGGTGTGTTCTAGCAATGCGGTTCTCAGCGCATCAACTAATGGCTGTAACTGCACTCCGCAGGTTCCCACCCACGCAGCCAGCGTGGAGCGCGGGATCGTAAGACCGGCGCGACCAAAGATGCATTCTTGACGGTAAAGTGGCAAGTGATCCGAGTACTTGGCCACCAACACCTGCCCGCCCCCCTGTGCAAGGATAGCTAAATAAGTGAGGGATTGGCCATCCGCAAGCGACTAGGAAACGTGGGAAATGAGACAAAAAGTGCAACAAGTGTTAGCTGGAAAATATGCTTATACATCAATAATATATTGTTACTAACTATAGAGATCATTCAGATACAACGATGATTGCGTTACAGATCATATGGCTTATAGTTACGGCTAAATCACGCGGCGTAAACCCGCCTCACAAGCCCTGCCAAAGCGCAGACTGGCACTCTGGCTCAACTGCTCCGTGTAATGATTAATTTGGGCCTGGCAGAAGGATTTCAAGACACGTGACGGCCCCATCTTCCGCCGCTGACACCAAACCAGACGCCGCGCCAGAACTGTTGGCCGCCATCGATATGGGCTCTAACAGCTTTCATATGGTCGTCGCCCGCCTGGTTCACGGCGAGATACGCACCCTGGAAAAAATGGGTGAAAAAGTTCAGCTTGGCGCCGGACTGGATAGCAACAATCGCCTGACCGAAGAGGCAATAGATCGCGGCCTCGCCTGTCTTGGCCGGTTTGCCCAGAGGTTGTCAGGCATGCCCCCGGAGGCGGTTCAGGTGGTCGGCACCAACGCGTTGCGGGTTGCGCGCAACGCCCGTCAGTTCATGGCCAGAGCGGAGAAAGTTCTGGGTTATCCGGTAGAGATCATTGCCGGCCGTGAAGAAGCGCGCCTGATTTATCTGGGCGTGTCCCATACGCTCTCGGATGACAGCGGCCGCCGGCTGGTCGTGGACATTGGCGGCGGCAGCACCGAATTCATTATTGGCGAGCGGTTTGAACCCCAGGATATGGAAAGTCTTCACATGGGCTGCGTTTCCTTCCGCAACCGCTACTTTCCCGACGGTAAAATCACTCGCAAGCAGATGGACCACGCCATCACCCATGCGGAACAGGAACTGCTGAATATCCGCCAGCATTACCTGCGGCGGGGCTGGCAGAGTGCTGTGGGGTCTTCCGGAACTATCAAGGCAATTGCCGGAGTGCTGGCCAGCCTTAAACTGACCGACGGCACCATCACCATGGAGGCGATGACCGAACTTCGCAAACGTCTGGTGTCCATGGGCAAAACTGAAAAGCTCGGGGATCTCGGCGTGCGGCAGGATCGCCAGAGTATCTTTCCAGCCGGCTTTGCTATTCTGATGGGCGCGTTCAACTCGTTGAGAATTTCCGACATGGCCTTTGCCGATGGCGCTCTGCGCGAGGGCCTGCTTTACGATATTGCCGGACGCATTCAGCACGAAGATGTTCGGGAGCGCACCATTCAGGCCTTGCAGGAGCGTTATCATGTGGATCAGGGCCATGGCAGTGCGGTGGAACAGACCGCTTTGTCGGCGTGGCACCAGGTCGCCGAGAGCTGGGATATTTACACGCCGGGTGACGAGGAGGTGCTGCGCTGGGGCTGCCGATTGCACGAAATTGGCTTGACCATCTCTCACAGCCAGTACCACAAGCACGGCGCCTATCTGCTCAGGTACTCCGACCTTCCCGGTTTCAGCCAGCAGTTCCAGCGCGAGTTGGCTACGCTGGTGCGCGGGCACCGGCGAAAGTTTTCGTCATCAATTTTTGAAGGAATGGAGTCGGAGGAACTGCCGCGCCTGAAATACCTTTGCGTTCTGGTGCGACTGGCGGTGCTGCTGCAACACCCCAGAAACCACGATACGCCGCCGGACTTCACCCTGGAGGCAAAACCCAATTCGCTGACAGTGACTTTCCCGCCGGGTTGGCTGGATGACCGGCCGCTGACCATGGCCGACCTTGAAAACGAGCGGGACTACCTGGCAAAGCAGGATCTGGAATTCAACGTCAACGCCTGAAGACTTTCATTCCAGGCCGGCGAATCCGCTAAGCCTGCGCACTCAGCTCGGACTCGAGACTTTCCACTTCCTCACTGATCTCCAGCCATTGCGCCTCCACATCCGCCAGCCGGCCCTTGGCATTGCCCTGTTCTGTCAGGCTGGTTTTCAGCTTTTCCCGACCCTGCTCGGCGTAGAGTTCCGGATCGGACAGGGTTTCTTCGAGAGTCACTAGCCGGGCCTGAAGCTGATCCATTTCCTTTTCCAGTGCCGCCTGCTGTTTACGGTATGGGCTTAGCTTCTGCCGCAGGGCGGCTTCGGCCCGTTTTCGAGCCTTCCGATCATCCGCGGATTCACCAATCGCGCCATCGGGCCCGGCATTTCCTCCGGCGGCTGGCGCAGCCTTTTCCTCACGCCGCGGCGCTTCCGTGTCGTCTTTGCGACGGTCGGCCAGCCAGCGTTCGTAGTCCTCAAGGTCCCCTTTGTATTCCGTGACTCGTCCTTCATTCACCAGCCAGAAATCATCCACGGTATTGCGCAAAAGATGACGATCGTGGGACACCACGACGATGGCACCGTCGAAGTTCTGTAATGCCATGGTCAGGGCCTGGCGCATTTCCAGATCCAGGTGGTTGGTCGGCTCGTCCAGCAATAGAAGATTCGGTTTCTGCCAGGCAATGACCGCCAGCGCTACCCGGGCTTTTTCACCGCCGGAGAATGAGCGAATGGCACTCAACGCCTCGTCGCCGTGGAAGTTAAATCCGCCGAGAAAATTACGGATACTCTGCTCCGAAGCCTTCGGCGACAGCCGCTGCAAATGCAGAAATGGGCTGGCCCCCAGGTCCAGTGACTCCAGCTGATGCTGGGCGAAATAGCCAATGGCCAGATGCTCACCACTGGTTCGCTGCCCGGCAAGCAGGCTGTCCTGTTCTCTGAGGGCGTCCATCAGTGTCGATTTGCCCGCGCCGTTAGGACCGAGCAATCCGATCCGGCTGCCGGGCAGCAGCGTGAGATTAATACCCTGCAGAATCAGCGCATTATCATAGCCCGCGGCACCATTGCGGATAGACAGCAACGGACTGGACACTTTATCTGCAACCGGAAACTCAAAACTGAATGGCGAATCCACATGGGCTGGCGCAATTTTTTCCATTCGCTCCAGCGCCTTTACCCGGCTCTGGGCCTGCTTGGCCTTGGTTGCTTTGGCTTTGAAGCGATCAATAAAGCCCTGGATTTCGGCAATACGGGCCTGTTGGCGCTCAAAGCCTGCCTGCTGCTGGGCCAGACGTTCGCTGCGCTGACCTTCGAAGGATGAGTAATTACCGGTATACAGGTCGAGCTTGCGTTGGTCGAAATGAACCAGATGAGTCGCCACACGGTCCATGAAATCGCGATCGTGGGAGATGAATAGCAGAGTGCCCTCGTAGCGGCGAAGCCAGTTTTCCAACCATAGACAGGCATCCAGATCGAGGTGGTTGGTGGGCTCGTCCAGTAGCAGCAAGTCCGATGGCCGCATCAGGGCCTGAGCCAGGTTCAGGCGTATCCGCCAGCCACCGGAAAATGCCGACACCGGGCGGTCAGCATCTGCATCGCTGAAACCCAGGCCACGGATCAGCGATTCCGCTCTGCGCGGCGCCGACCAGGCTTCATGCACGTCAAGGTCGCCGTGGATGCGGGCAATTTCGTTATCATCGCCCCGGGACTCCGCCGAAGCCAGCTCAGCTTCCAGGCGACGCAAGTCCAGATCGCCGTCCAGCACAAAATCGCGCGCGCTACGCTGGGAAGCCTTCACTTCCTGGGCCATGTGGGCAATACGGCAGCCACCGGGCAGCGACGCATTGCCTTGCTCGGGCGCAAGTTGCCCAAGGAATAACTGGAACAGGCTGGATTTACCGGCACCGTTGGCGCCCACAATAGCAACGCGCTGTCCGGGCTGTATGGTGAGGTTGACGGATTCTAGTAACCAGACACCACCCCGTTGTAAACTGAGATCGGATATCGTTAGCATGGCGTAATGGTATCAGGGAATCTTATTAATAAAATCGGTTCCTGCTAACTTACAATTTTATAGAGCTCAGGGACCCGATCGTGTCCAGCGAAATATCGATACCACAGGACCTCTGCCTAGACGGACCTTTGTGGCAGTTTGCCGGGCGTTTATGGTCGCAACCGGGGACCCAAGGGTCGGCCCTGACGCTCCAGGCGCGGGGATGGAGCGTGACTGACATCCTCTGCGCACTGTGGCTGACCGGACAAGGCCGCCGATTGGATATGGCTGAAATGGAACCCGCCATCAATTGGCGGGGCCAAGTGACTGAGCCACTTAGAAATGCCCGCAAAGCCGTTGCCAAGCACAATCCTGCCACCAACCAGGCGAGAGAGTGGATTGCCAGAAGTGAACTGGAGGCCGAAAAAGTCGAACTTGCACTGGCATACCGCGCACTGACCGGGGACAATCCCGCGAAGACGGATTCAAATGAAAGCACAGTTGATACACTGGCGCTGGAGAATCTTCAGACGGCAGCACCGGAGAAGGTCATGGACAACGAAACCGGCAGACTGCTGGAGATCCTGATTGAAGAACTTAAGGTTCATATCAAGGGAGAGCGCCAGCCATGTTCATGAAATGGGTTATCCGGCTGGCCTTTCCGGCACTTGGCGTGCTGCTGATGCTGATTTTTTTTGGTATCGGCGATCCGGGGAAGACTACACAGAGCACTGGAAACGGCAAAGGCACGCAGGAAATTCCCGCCTTCGAGGGGCTGGTACCTTCACCCATTCCGACGGAAGGCCCTGAGATCGTTTTTAAATGGCAGGATAGCGGGGGAGGCTGGCACTATGCCGACTCGCCTCCGGAATCAGGGCGCTGGAATGCTCTGGCGATTGAACAAGCTGACGACGCAAATCGGCCAAATACCAGTAGCGACCCCGCATCCGACTGGCGCTCACCCTACAGCGCGCCTTTCTCTATGAATTCAGATCCCGCACATAACGGCAGCTGACAGGCTGGCGTTATTTATTTGCAACCACAACAAAGGAATCCGCAATGAAAAAAACCCTGATCGCATTGGCTGTCGCAGGCTCACTGGCAGGCTGCTCATCTGCACAGGAATCAGCCCCAGAACCAAAGCTGGATAACACCGATCAGAAGGTCAGCTACGGCATGGGCCTGGTCATGGGCGAGAGAGTGGGCAATGACCTGCCAGATCTCCAGATCGAGCAGTTCCTGCAGGGCATACGGCATGGTAACACCGGCGATGAAGAACAGAACCGGATGACCCGCGAAGAAATCCAAGCAGCGTTGATGGCCTATCAGAGCCAGATGCAGGAACAAGCCGGCGCACAACAGTCGGAGCTGGCCCAGAAAAATCTCGAAGCGGGCCAGACATTTCTGGCGGAAAATGCCGAGCGGGAAGGCGTACAGGCCACCGAATCCGGCCTTCAGTACGAAATCATCGAGGAAGGCAACGGCGAGACTCCGGCCGCAGAAGATCAGGTTCGGGTTCATTACACTGGCGAGCTGATTTCAGGTGAGGTTTTTGACAGCTCCCGGGAACGCGGTGAGCCGGTCACTTTCGGACTGAATCAGGTTATCCCGGGCTGGACCGAGGGCCTGCAATTGATGTCTGAAGGCAGCCGCGCGAAGCTCTATATTCCTGCTGACCTGGCTTATGGCCCCGGTGGGAATCAGCGCATCGATCCCAATGAAACATTGGTGTTCGACGTTGAACTGCTGGAAATAAATCCGGAGTAAACGCCAAACCATCCCGGCCATCGCTGAGGTTGCCGGGATGCGAATCTGACGCCAGTACGCCCCGTTGCGGGCGACTGGCAGCTCCCTATCCTGTCAGGCTGAGGACATCACTTTTTCGGCGTGAGCGTTATGCAAATGCTCAATCAGGAAATCTTCCATCTCGAAACGGGTTTCCAGAGTTTCTCCGAGCTCGGACAGTTGCTGAAACAAATCCCTGACCTGATCCTCGGTCATCGAAGGGCCACTCAGTTGATCGTTAAAATTGAGAGCCGTCTCCGTGGTTTTCTCGATGCGGGGATAAACCTTGGCCGCCAACTCCAGCCCACCGTCGTCGAATTCCCGCGCCTCCTGAACCAGCTGTTCGTAGATCTCGAAGTGCCCGGCAGACACATAGTCCAGCAGCACCTCACAAAGCCGCACAAATTTTTGCCGCAGTGATTCGGTCTGGGAAAAATCCTTGATGGCTGAAAGATCGCAATAGTGAACCAGTAACTCCTGTCTCTCCTTCAGCCAGCGATCTATCAGCTCGCTCACTCCCCCCCAACGTTCCCGGGCATTCTGGCAATTTTCTAACATAACGACCTCTCCGATCCCAATCACCCGTTTTATTTTTTATTGTTCGATCTCATTTCAAGTTACCCCAAGGCCATAACCCGCCGCAACCGTTTCAGCCGCTTATCCAGTCCCGAGGTTTCGGCGATCGGAACATGAGCACCAGACCAGTGATGATTAGCAACGAGAAAAACACAGCGGTCCACCCCGGGATACTCAGCTCGAGAAAGCGCCAGGTGACCTCGGCACAATCACCGGTGCCTTTCAAAGCGGTGGTCAGCACCTCCATCCATGGCAACACGTCCAGCATGTAGTCTACCGATGGCCCACAGGCCGGCACCTGATCGGCCGGCAGGCTCTGTAGCCACAACTGGCGACCCGCTACCGCCAGGCCCGCACCCGCGCCTACAACCATCAGAAACCCGTAAATCCGGGTGCCGGCACTGCCAGGACCGTGGATCGCCGCCAACAGGCTGACAAGGCCGGCGGCCATAAAGCCAAAGCGCTGAAGCCAGCAAAGCGGACAGGGCTCAAGCCCCATGACATGCTCCATGTAAAATGCCACGCCCAGAAGACCAGCGCACAAAAGGAAAATCAGAAAGAAAACCAGTCTGGAACTCAAAGGACCCCCTCGGATTGGGATACAGGCTGCAAGCAGCCAACGAGCCTGCTATTCTCGGAATAACGGCGGCCATCAACGGCCTGAATACTTAACCGCAAACCACAACGAACTTCAAGCCTATGATTCCTGCACTGAAATGCTTTCTGATGATTGCCGCCCTGACGTTGGCTTTTGCCCAGACCGGCCTGGCTCAGGAGGAGACCTCTACCGAGGAGCAAACTCAAGAAGAGGAAGAGGCAGAGCCGGGCGTCACAGATTACATTTCCATGAATCCACCCTTTGTGACTCATGTGGGGGAACCGGGTCCTTCGCTGATTTACCTGAAAGCAGCCGTCACTTTGCGGGCATCAAACACCAATACCCGAGTGGCCGTGGAGGCGCACATGCCGAGACTTCGCCATGAAATCGTGATGTTGTTCGGGGAACAAACCAACGTGGATGAGCTGTCGGGCAACGCGGGGCAAAATGCGCTCAGAGAAGAAGCCAAGAACAGAATCAATCAGGCGCTTGCGGAACAGCAGACCGGAGAAAGCGTTTCCGATGTGCTGTTCACCGAGTTCGTGCTGCAGCGGTAACCAGCTCTTGGGGTGCCCGCCGTGTTGAATCAACGGGCACAAAGCGCTTTTTCAGCTTTTCAGGTAGTGCTCCAGAAACTCGGAGAACGACTGATTATCCGCTGATTCAATAGCGCTCTGCTCGGCGAGGGAATCCGCACTCATCCGCTCAAAATCCGAGAGAATCTGACCGGAAAGACGTTCGTCACGAAGTGCCTGCCGGTGCTGACGAGCCATTTCCAGCCCCCACTCGCGGTGCCCGATACCTCTCGCTTTCATATCCGCAAGCACCCTAGCCGACGGGACCAGGGAAGGGTCTGTCAGTTTCTCGCGCTGAGCGCCCAGCGCCTGGCGATAGGTGTCACCGCCGGTGAGCGCGTCGAGTTGCTCGGCCAGCGGTTCAAGAGTGTCCATCAAGGCGCTGCCCGCTTCGCCAACGCTGGTTCGTTGTCCGGCTTTGCACAACGTCAGTTCAGGGGCCCGGCCCCTGGCAACCACATCCTGGTAATTGTCGTCCAGCCGATCGCACTCGGAGTCATTAATACGGGGACTGTCTGTTAACAGGCAATCCAGCAGGAACAGGTCCAGAAAATCGATCTGACTCTGATTCACGCCGGTGGGCGAGAACGGGTCAAGATCCAGACAGCGCACTTCGATATACTCCACACCCCTGGATTCCAGCGCCTGGATGGGCTTTTCTTCGCGCTCTGTGGTGCGTTTCGGGCGAACAGCGCTGTAATACTCGTTTTCAATCTGCAACACACTGGTGTTGATCTGGATGAACTGGTCACCCCGACGGGTGCCTATCGCTTCGTAATCGGGCCAGGGCGTGTGAATCGCCCGGTCCAGAGTCTGGGTGTAGGTCTGCAGCTCATTGAAACAGACATTGATCGATGACTGGGCGTTGTTGTGATAGCCCAGGTCACCCATACGCAGGGACGTCGCATTGGCGCCGTACCAGGTGTCCGCGCTGAAACGGCCCAGATCGTGGTTCACGCCTTTTACAAAACTGGCATCCAGCGCCGGAGACGCGCCGAACAGCAGCATGAGTAACCAGCTACGACGGCGGAAATTGCGAATCAACCAGAAGTACTGGTCAGATTTGAACTCCTTGAGGGACTGCTGACTGCCTAACCGATCATGCCAGAGCGTCCAGAATTCGTCCGGGAGCGAAAGATTGTAGTGGGCGCCAGCAATGCTCTGCATCATCCGGCCGTACCGAACCGCCAGACCCTGACGGTACACGTGTTTCAACTGGCCGATATTGGATGTGCCGTATTCGGCAATGGGAATGCTGGCGTCGCCATCAAGTTCGCAGGGCATGCTGGTTGGCCAGAACAGCTCGTCGCCCAGATTCATCTGCACAAAGCGATGGATATCCCGAAGCGATGCCAGCATGTCGGCGGTGTTGTCGAATACCGGGGTAATCAGTTCCAGCAGAGATTCTGAATAATCCGTGGTGATCCTGGGATGGGTCAGAGCCGAGCCCAGCGCTTTGGGGTGCGGCGTCTGCGCAATGAATCCATTCTGATCGACCCTCAGCCCTTCTTTTTCAACACCTTTTCTGAAGCCGGTCCAGTCACTGGCAGAGAACTGGCGAAACAGATGATGGCGGGATTCCCCCATGGATCACTCCTGCAAGAGTACAGCCGGAAACCCGGCTCTATTAATAGTAGGTTTAGAAACGACCGTCAGCGACCGTCTTTTCGGGCTGATGCCAGTGCCTGTGCCAGCGCCCCCGTCATGGCGTCCTGCTGGTCAGTTTTCACACTGCCCTTCGGGTTCCGCCCGGACGCTTTGTCCGGTGCTTCGCGACGCTGATTATTCGCCGGCGCGCGCCTTTCGGATTTCTCGCCGGGCTGATCATCCATTCGCATGGTCAGGGCAATCCGCTTTCTGGGAATATCCACATCCATGACTTTGACCTTCACAATATCCCCCGCTTTCACCACTTCACGAGGGTCTTTTACGAAGGTGTTGGACAGTGCCGAGATATGAACGAGGCCGTCCTGATGCACACCGATATCCACAAAAGCCCCGAAATTGGCGACGTTAGTCACCGAGCCTTCCAGCACCATTCCGGGTTTCAGGTCGTTGAGCGTCTCAACGCCTTCCTCGAAGCTGGCAAACCGGAATTCTGGCCGTGGGTCCCGGCCCGGCTTCTCCAGCTCCGCCAGAATGTCCTTGATCGTCGGCAGACCGAACTGTTCGGTGACATAGTCTTGCGGATTCAGGGACCGCAAAAAAGCGGCATCGCCGATAATCCCTTCAACTTTCCGGTTATTGCCGATAGCAATGGCTTCCACCACGCCGTAGGCCTCGGGGTGCACGGATGAGCGGTCCAGCGGGTTATCGCCAACGGCGATCCGCAGAAAACCGGCAGCCTGCTCGAAGGTGCGCTCGCCCAGGCGGGCCACTTTCAGTAACTGCTTGCGATTGCGGAACATGCCGTTCTGGCTGCGGAAGTCCACGATATTCGTCGCGATGGTCTGGCTCAACCCTGCCACGCGGGCCAACAAAGGTATCGAGGCCGTATTCAGATCCACGCCCACACCGTTAACACAATCCTCCACCACCGCATCAAGGCTTCGTGACAGCTGAACCTGCGACACATCATGCTGATACTGACCAACGCCGATGGATTTGGGTTCGATCTTGACCATTTCCGCCAGCGGGTCCTGCAGGCGCCGGGCGATGGAAACCGCGCCGCGAATGGTAACGTCCAGATCTGGCAGTTCCCGGGAAGCAAATTCAGACGCCGAATAAATCGAGGCACCGGATTCACTCACCACGATGCGGGCCAATTTCAGGTCTGGGTAACGTTTACACAGGTCAGCTACCAGCTTTTCAGTCTCGCGGGACGCGGTGCCGTTGCCAATCGCAATCAGCTCGATGTAGTATTCGTGACACCACTTCGCCAGCTGCTCAATGGACTGATCCCACTGATTACGCGGCGCGTGGGGGAAAATACCACCATGGCCGGCGACCTGCCCCGTGCCGTCGATAATCGCCACCTTTACACCGGTGCGAAGGCCCGGATCCAGCCCGATGGTTGGCCGTGGGCCTGCAGGTGCCAGCAGCAGGAGATCTTTCAGATTGGCGGCAAACACGTTAATCGCTTCGGATTCAGCGGCTTCACGGACCTGAGCCATCAGATCAGTCTCGATCTGGGTCGACAGCTTCACCCGCCAGGTCCAGCGAACCACTTCCCCCAGCCATTTGTCGGCTGCGCGGCCCTGGTCACGAATCTTCCAGCGGGCGGCGATCCGGTGTTCGGCCGGGTGCGGCTGGCGCCGGTCCTCGTCCGAATCCGCAACCACCAACGTGTGGGTCAGAATCCCCTCGTTACGGCCACGAAGAATGGCGAGAGCCCGATGAGACGGTATTTTTTTAAGGGGCTCAACGTGATCAAAGTAATCGCGGAATTTGGCGCCCTCGTTCTCCTTGCCCTCAATGACCGAGACTTTAAGCTGCCCCTGCTGCCAGATTAAGCTTCTCAGCTCGCCCAACAGCTCCGCGTCTTCGGCGAAGCGCTCCATCAGGATAGCGCGAGCGCCCTCAAGGGCGGCTTTCGTGTCCGTGATGCCGGCTTCCTCGTTAACGTAGCTTTCGGCGGTCTTTTCCGGAGTTTGCGTGGGATCATCGTAGAGGGTGTCGGCCAACGGCTCGAGGCCGGCCTCCCGCGCAATCTGCGCTTTGGTCCGACGTTTGGGCTTGTAGGGCAGGTAGAGGTCTTCCAGACGGTTCTTGGTATCGGCGGCATTGATACTGGCGCGTAGCTCGTCGGTCAGCTTGCCCTGCTCGTCGATGCTCTTGAGGACAGTGGAGCGACGATCTTCAAGATCACGCAGGTAGCGCAAACGGTCTTCCAGGTTTCGCAACTGACTGTCGTCCAGCGAACCGGTCACTTCCTTGCGGTAGCGCGCGATAAAGGGCACCGTTGCGCCCTCGTCCAGCATAGCTACAGTGGCATTAACCTGCTCTTCGCGAACGCCCAGCTCGTCGGCAATACGCCGGGCAATCGTGTCCATTCCGTTTTTCATTGCACTTGCCATTCAACTCGTCCGATGCGTCTGTTTAAAGCGCAAAGGTACAGCGGCTTCTGGTTACAGGCAAGCGGCCTGGCCCTGGCTGTTCAGGAATTCAACAAGTCTGCCCCAGGGCATTGGCCGAGCGTAATAATAGCCCTGTATCTCATCGCAGTGCTGCTGGCGCAGAAACTCGAGCTGACCCTCGGTTTCCACGCCTTCCGCGACCACACTGATCTGCAGGCTGTGGGCGAGACTGATAATGGCTCGAATGATGTGTTCAGCGTCGGCTGAGCGGCCCAGGTCCTGGACGAAGGATTTATCAATCTTGACCAGCGAAATCGGCAAGTTCTGAAGGTTGCTCAATGATGAGAAACCGGTGCCGAAATCGTCCAGTGCGAAGCTGATCCCCAGCTGATTCAGCTCCCGGAGACAGCGCTGAGCGTACTCCGGGTCATGCATCATGGCGCTTTCGGTCAGTTCCAACTCCAGCAGGCTGGTGTCGATATTGGCGTTGAAGATGATCCGGAAAATGGTCTCGGTCATCTTGCGATCGTGGAACTGGCGAAAAGACAGGTTCACCGCAAACACCAAACCGGGATAACCCAGCTCGCCAGCGTCTTTCAGCCGTTTGCAGGCCTGCTCGATCACCCAGTAGCCGATCGGGACAATCAGGCCGCTGCGCTCGGCCACCGGAATAAACTCGTCCGGCCCCACCAGGCCGCGTTGGGGATGATTCCAGCGCAGCAGGCACTCCACGCCCCGCACTTCTCCGGTCGCCAGATCAATACGGGGCTGGTAGTAAACTTCAAGCTCGTTGCCCCGCAGGGCGTTTCGGAGATCCGCTTCGAGACGAAGCTGATGTCCGGCCGTAATGTGCAGGTCCCGGTCGTAGTAACGAAAGCTGGTACCGGGATCCCGCTTTGCCTCAAACATCGCGCGGTTGGCCCGGCGCAGGAGATTTTCCGGGCTGTCGCCCGCTTCTGGATAGGTCGCGACCCCCAGGCTTGCACTGACCACGACAGCCTGACTATCGATGCTCACCGGCTCGCCCAGCGCGGTCACAATTTTGCGTATGATCTGGGCCAGATCCGGGCCGTCATCCACTCGTTCGATAATGATGGCGAACTCGTCGCCGCCTATTCGCATCAACGAATCCGACCGCCTGAGTTCTGTCCGCATGCGCTCGGCCAGTTTCAGCATCAACTGGTCGCTCTGCCGGTAACCGAAAGATTCGTTGAAACTGCGAAAATCATCCAGATTAATGTGCAGAAGCGCCAGCCGCTGCTCTGCGCTTTTGGCTCTTACCAGCGCATTTTGAAGCCGGTTAAAAAACAGATCACGATTGATAAAACCACTGGCCACGTCTCTGCCAAGTTGGCCGTGGGCGGATTCGGAAAGCTGCTGGCGAAACCAGAGACACCGCACAGCGCGCCGGAAAGACCAGCCGTCCAGGGATTGGCGGCTGAGATAATCAGACGCCCCGTTGCGGCAAAGCTCGGTGCCCCGCTCAGAGCAAGGCTCAGCGCTGAGCGCCAGAATGGGCTTATCGCTCCCGGAAGCACTGAGGTATTGAAGGAAGGCAGATTCCGAGCCACCGTGGAACACGCAATCCCATACGATGACATCAAAACTGGTATTTCGGATCAGGTCGTCACAATCTACCAGGTCGGGACACCAGGTGAGGTCGGCGTTCATTTCCGTGTCACCGGACAACAGCCACCCCAGCCAGAGCAAGTCGGCGTATTCTGGAGTCAGCACCAGTAGTTTAACCTGGCTGCCGTTTGCCTCTGTGGAGGGCAGAGTCATCGAGAAGCGTCCTGTTCTTCAGATTCCGACGTGTCCGTTCTGATTAGCATAGCTTATAAATCAGGAAGGTACAGAGGTCATGTCGAGAATGCACAACGTTCATACCAATAAGGTACGGTGGGCGGCACTGGTGTAGACTAATGTCTTCGCTTTTTTCTCAAAATGTCTATGCTGGCGCCCTTAATGTGAACAAACTTAACCCTCGTCAAAGTGAAGCCGTTCGCTACGCCGAAGGCCCCATGCTGGTGCTTGCCGGGGCGGGAAGCGGCAAAACCAGCGTGATCACCCGCAAGATCGCCTACCTGATTGAGCACCTGGGCATTCCAGGCCGCCACATTGCTGCCGTCACCTTCACCAACAAAGCGGCACGCGAGATGAAGGAACGAGTCAGCCGGCTGGTCGACCGCAAGCTGACCCGGGGACTGATTGTCTCAACCTTCCACAATCTCGGCCTGAACATCATTCGCGAGGAGCATGCGCACCTGGGCTACTACCCCGGCTTCTCGATCTTTGACGCCGATGATGCCAAGGCCCTGCTTCAGGACCTGATGATGCGAGAGGCCAGTGCCGACGCTGGCGACGAACTGTCCGATGTGCAGATGACCATTTCGTCCTGGAAAAACGCCATGCGCAACCCCGCGGATGCCTGGAGCCGGGCGGCCGACGAACGGGAACAGCGCATCGCCATCATTTACCGCCATTACGCCGACTATCTGAAAGCCTACAACGCGGTGGATTTCGACGATCTGATCCTGCTTCCGGTGCAGCTGTTCCAAAGCCAACCGGAGGTCCTGGCTAAATGGCGCCGGAAAATCCGCTACATGCTGGTGGACGAATACCAGGACACCAATCTCTGCCAATACGAGCTGGTGAAACTCTTGGTAGCCGAGCGCGCCGCATTTACCGTGGTGGGCGATGATGACCAGTCCATCTATGCCTGGCGGGGTGCGCGGCCGGAAAATCTGGCCCAGCTGAAAGACGATTTCCCCAGCCTGAAAATTGTCAAACTGGAGCAGAACTACCGCTCTACGGTCCGCATTTTACGATGCGCCAATACGGTGATTGCCAACAACCCCCACGTGTTCGAAAAAGCCCTCTGGAGTGACCACACCACGGGCGACGAACTGCGTATTGTGCGATGTCGCAACGAAGATGCGGAAGCCGAGCGGATTGCCACCGAAATCATCGACGCAAAACTGAAGCGAGGCCTGAAATTCCTGGATTTTGCCGTGCTGTACCGGGGCAACCACCAGTCCCGGCTGCTGGAGATGAAACTGCAGGCCTACCAGGTGCCCTATCGCATTTCCGGTGGACAGTCGTTTTTCTCCAAAAACGAAATCAAGGACGCCATGGGCTACCTGCGGCTGCTGGTGAACCCTGACGACGATGCCGCTTTCCTGCGGGTTGTGAATGTGCCGCGTCGGGAAATCGGGCCCCGGACCCTAGAGCAGCTAACCCACTACTCGCGTTCCCGCAATATTAGCCTGTTCAAGGCTTTGGGGGATATGGGCGCAGAAACCCACGTTACCGAAAAAGGACTTGACCGTTTACGCCGGTTTGCCCATTGGGTGGACAGTACCTGCACGCGGCTGCACAGCGAAAACCCGGTGCCGGTGATCAAGCAGCTATTCACCGATATCGAATATGAAGAATGGCTTCATCTTCATTCCGGCTCACCCAAACAGGCTGAAAAGCGGATGGAGAATATCTGGTATCTGGTCGAATCCATTCAGCGCATGCTGGACGACGGCAAGGGCACCGCGGACGAAATCGGCATTGAAGATGCCATCAGCAAACTGATTTTGCGGGACATGATGGAACAACGAGAGGAAGAGGACGACAGCGATAAAGTACAGCTGATGACTCTGCACGCGTCCAAGGGACTGGAGTTTCCCCACGTCTTCATCATGGGCCTTGAAGAGGAAATTCTGCCCCACCGATCCAGCATTGAAGAAGGCAATATCGAAGAAGAGCGCCGTCTGATGTATGTCGGCATTACTCGTGCCCGAGAAACACTCACGCTTACTTACGCCGCCCAACGCAGACAGTATGGTGAAAAACTGGAAACGATCCCCAGCCGGTTTCTGGATGAACTGCCGGAAGACGATCTACGCTGGGAAGGCACCGGCGACCTGGACCTGGAGGCCAACCAGAAAAAGGGTAAAGCGACTCTCAGTGCACTTCTTGGGGATCTGGGAGGCTGACCTCCGACCTTTCAACAGTGCAGAAACGAACGGCCAGACACTGAGTCAACGCTAAAGATATGAACTGATAAAAAAGCCCTCAGATTCAGAGGGCTTTCTTCAGTTACGGGCAGACAGTCAGCAAGTGCTACTGGCTTTCCGCGACCATCAACTCGACGGCCACCTTGATTTCTTCATCTGGACAGCTGGAGCAACCACCTTTCGCAGGCATGGCGTTATAACCATTGATAGCATGGGTCACCAGAGTCTCCAGGCCCTTATCGATGCGCGAACTCCAGGCATTTACATCACCCTTTTTCGGCGCGCCTGCGGCACCTGTGTCATGGCACGCTGCGCAAGCAGATGCGTAAACTTCGCCTGCGGCCCGAGGGCCGGAGCTTGCGGACTGGGACGCTGCGGACGATTCTCCGCATTCTGCCTCGCCCTGCACACATACCACGCCCACCGGCGCGATGCGCGAGCGGATCTCGTCTTGAACGCTTGCCGTTACGGCGCCTGCTGCCAGGCCTAAACCAAGCAATACCACAGCCAGGGCTCTCTTCATCATCACAAATCACCTTACTATTGGGTGTTATAAAAACCGTTGCGCACATTATAGCCATTGCAGCCTGGCAAAAAAACCAAATGGCAAAATGAAACGAAAATACAGGTACTATAGCGCCCAAGTTTAAACCAATATCAAGGACCAACAACATGCCCGACGAAAGACCGATCCAGAGTTGGCGAAAACCTCTGCTGATTCTGGAATTTTCTGCCCTGGCTGTGCTGCTGGTCTCTATGGGCTGGTTCTCCAGCGAGGCGCAGGGGGCGGAACCGATTAATCCGGGCTGGCTTCTGATACCGGCTGTCGCCAGCCTGGCCGTTTTCATCAGCTTCATCGGCCTGATGTATCTTCGCTGGGTTGTGGCGGCATCGGCGGAACGCAAAACACGGCATCAGATTGTTTTTTCACTATTGGTCATAACAATGCTGGGCGTTTGGGCCTTCGGTATCGCTAACACATGGGTCAGTCTTTCCAATGCATAGGAACCGGGCAATGCCATCGATTTTCCGTCTTTCGGCCCTGCGGGCCACCTGCATACTCCTCTTTCTGGGGTTTGCAGCATCATCGCCTGCTATCGGGCAGGAGAACGGTCTACTCGAAAAAGACGTTGAGGCTGTATCACTCGAAGAATGCGCGCTGATTGGCGACGGAGTCCAGCGACTGGCCTGCTACGACGCCATTAATGAGCCTGACGAAGCCCGGGAGCAGGCGTCTGAAGAAAAACGGGAATCCATAAACCAGGCTGTGGAGTCGCTGGACTACAAAGCCCTGGCCGACGCTGAAGACGGTGATACGGCATTGGAAGACGTGGAATCAGAGGGCACTGTCGAGGACTCGGGCGTGATGTCTACCCTGATGGGTCGTTACGTTGCGGCTGAAAAGGCCATTTTCTCTTTCTCCGGCAGTTTCGTGAGCCATCGCCCCATGTACATCCTGCCCTTTACATACCAGAAGGGGGCGAATCGGGATCCGTCGAGCCCACGACTCGGGGCCACTAGCTACGATTACGGCATCGACAACCAGGAAGCAAAATACCAGATCAGCTTCAAGGTACCGCTTCTTACCGGCTGGCTGGATGACCGGACGACGCTCTGGTTCGGTTACACCCAGAAGTCCTTCTGGCAGGTCTACAACACGGATGATTCTGCGCCGTTTCGTGAGACCAACTATGAGCCAGAGGTCTTCCTGCGGTATGCCGCGAATTACGATATTGGCCCCGGCACGCTAAGCGCTCTGACGGTAGGGTTTAATCATGAATCCAATGGTCAGTCGGAACCACGCTCCAGAAGTTGGAACCGGATCACGGCCAATCTTGCCTACAGTTACAACCGCTGGTTGTTTATGGTTCGACCCTGGTATCGGCTGCCGGAAGACACCGGTGAAGATGACAACGAGGATATAGAACGGTTCGTAGGGCATGCGGATTACATGGCCATTTATAAGTGGAGCGAGGATAGGACGCTGTCGCTAACGCTTCAGAACAATCTGCGTTCGGATAATAATAAGACGTCGATTGAATTGGGGTACAGCTTTCCAATGGGGGATACGATCAAGGGTTATGTTCAGTATTTCAATGGGTATGGCGAGAGTCTGATTGATTACAACGAGAGGATTCAGAGAATCGGTATCGGGATTATGCTGAACGACTGGCTTTAGTAGACCAACACCTTTCTACAAGACCGCTCGGCACGGCTGCCCCTCCTGAAACACGCTCCTTGCGGCACATCCATGTGGCGCTTGGGCTCCGCCATCCATGGCTCCGCACAGTTTCAGGAGGGGCAACCGCACCGATCGGCCCCAGATTTTGGCGATAGGCTACTCGTTCAACCGCTCCATTTCCGCCAGCAGCTCTTCCGTTTTTGCTTTCATCAACGGAATATCTCCCCGCGATTCCACGTTGAGGCGAACCACCGGTTCCGTGTTCGACATCCGCAGATTGAACCGCCACTCGTCGAATTCAATGCTGACGCCGTCAACGTGGGATACCTGCTTTGCCGCCGCTCCGTATTTTGCTTCAATCGCCGCGATCACCTTCGGCGGGTCGGCGATGGTGCGGTTGATTTCGCCGCTGGCCGGATAGGCTTCGATTCGGGCGTCAATCAGGGAAGACAACGTTTGGCCTGATTGACACAGGCGCTCAGCGATCAGCAGCCACGGAATCATGCCGCTGTCGCAGTAGGCGAAGTCGCGGAAGTAGTGGTGGGCGCTCATTTCGCCGCCGTAGACGGCGTCTTCGTCGCGCATGCGCTGTTTGATGAAAGCGTGACCGGTTTTACTCTCGATGGCTTCGCCGCCAGCGGCTTTGACCAGATCGATGGTGTTCCAGGTCAGGCGCGGGTCATGGATGACCTTGCCACCACCGGTTTTCCGCAGGAACTGGTCCGCCAGCAAACCGACGATGTAGTAGCCTTCGATAAACCGGCCGTTTTCGTCGAAGAAGAAACAGCGGTCAAAATCGCCGTCCCAGGCGATACCCATGGCCGCGCCGTGTTCGATGACAGCACTGGCTGTGGCCTCGCGATTTTCTTCCAGGATCGGGTTGGGTACACCATTGGGGAAATTGCCGTCGGCCTCATGATGGATCTTTACGAAGTCGAAAGGCAAGTGCAGCTCCAGCTCGTCGATCATCAGGCCGGCGCCGCCGTTACCTGCGTTAACCACAAACGTTTTCGGGTACAACGACGATGCGTCTACATAGCCCAACAGGTGGTCAATGTAGGCGGTGGTCGTTTCCAACGGTTCAATGACACCCTGCTTCGGGGCATCGGTGAAGGGTTCCAACACCCGGTCACGTATTTCGTTCAGGCCGTTATCGGAGCTGATGGGCCGGGAATCAAGGCCAACCATTTTCATCCCGTTGTGGTCTTTCGGATTGTGGCTGGCGGTTACCATGATGCCGCCGTCCATTTTGTAATGGCTGGTTGCAAAGTAGACGTTTTCGGTGCCGCACAGCCCGATATCAAACACGTCCGCACCGGCAGCCATCAGGCCGGAGCTCAAAGCATCGGCGATGTCAGGGCTGGAAAGGCGAATGTCGTAACCGACAATTACGCGCTTTGCGCCGGTGATTTCCACATAGGCCCGGCCGATACGCTCGGCCAGGGTCGGATTCAACTGGTCGGGCACACGCCCGCGAAGGTCGTAGGCTTTAAAACAGGACAGGTCTATTGTCACTTTGGTTTACTCCGTTAAATCAGACTGACGTGGGATATTGTAATTCACAATTGGCTTAACAACCCTTTCCAGCCTCTTTTTTGTCATTCAGTGATTGCCGTCGTCAAAAACCGAACGTCCCAAACACAAAGGGCAGAGTCAGCGCGGTGAATATACCGGTCAATCCCATGCCAAGAGAGGCGAATGCCCCAGCCGTGGGGCCCAGCTCAAACGCCCGGGCGGTGCCAATTGCGTGGCCATTCAAACCCAGGGCAAAGCCGACAATCCGTGGGTCCTGAATGTTCATCCAACGCACCGCAAGGTCGACAAATACCGTCGCCACAACCCCGGTAATCAGCAATCCGCCCATCATCAATGACACCGAGCCGCCAAGCTGTTCAGTAATCCCGATCGCAATCGGCGCAGTGACGGATTTGGGAGCAACGGACGCAATCACTTCGGGCGAGGCCCCAAACGCGGCCGCAATGAGCACCGCGTAAACGGCCGCCAGCAGTGCCGCAATCGGTAAAGTGAAAAGTATCGGCCGCCACAGAGCCCGGATGTGGCGCACCTGTTGATAAAGCGGAACGCCAAGCGCCACAGTCGCCGGTCCAAGCAGCACCGTCAGCCACTGGGCACCCTCACGGTAGTTGCCGTAGTTTAGCTTGAGAATTGTCAACGCCAGACTCAGCAGGCAGGCGGCGATCACGACTGGAGGCAGCCAGACCGGCGACCGGAAAAAAGCAAACAGCCGATTGCCTGCCATAAAGGCACCCAACGTCAGGGCGACGGCGAGCACGATATTCGCTGAGGGTGAATCCACCAGAGTATTGCTGAGAGTGTGAATGATGACGGCCAGCCGGTCGATCAGGTCAGTCATTCCCCAACTCCTGACCAGTCCGCCTAACAGCGCGCTGCAGCAGCCAGAGCGTGGTCAGCACGCTAAGCAATGTGCCGACAACCAATGCCAGGCCGATCGCCAACCACTGACCGGAAAACTCATCCGCCTGAAAGAAAACACCCACCACGCCCGGCATGATCAGCAGCACCAGGACGGAAATCAGTGCCCCACTGGCCTGAGCCAGACTGTCGCTGATGCGCCCCCGCAGCATCAGGGTGACGGTGAGCAGGATCATACCAATCACCCCACCGCTGACCGGTAGTGCAAACAAAATCCGGACGGCTTCACCCAGCAGGAAGAAGATCGACAGCACCAGAAAACCGCGCAACATCACCATGGCGTTTCGCTCTGTTGAAGACAATTTGCTTTACACTATGGGCTAAAACCCACCAGCGATTTCAGGACACCCCATGGCCCTCAAGGCGACTATTTTTAAAGCCACACTGAACATTGCGGACATGGACCGGCATTACTACGGCGATCACCAACTGACTTTGGCACGGCACCCATCCGAAACCGATGAGCGCATGATGATACGCCTGCTCGCATTCGTCCAGAACGCCAGCGAAGACCTGGCCTTCACCAAGGGCATCAGCACCGATGACGAGCCGGATTTATGGGAGAAAAGCCTGAGTGACGAAATCGAGCTCTGGATTGAACTGGGCCTGCCCGATGAAAGCCGCCTGCGCAAAGCCTGCAATCGATCAAAACAGGTAATTCTTTACACCTACGGTGGTCGCGCCGTTCCGCTCTGGTGGGAAAAAGTTCAGGGCAAAGTCAGTCGATTTAACAACCTGACCATTATCGACATGCCCCCGGAATCCACTGAAGCGCTGGGCAAGCTGGCCGACCGCAACATGAGCCTGCAGTGCACCATTCAGGATGGCGAGATCAGCGTGGGCAATGAAAAAGAGCTGGTCACTATAAGCCCGCAACCGCTTTACCCGGGTCAATAGCCTCGGCCACAAGGGCTGGACAGAGATCGGCTGCACACGTAAGATTGCGCACTCGAAATTGGCGCCCTGGCGTCAGGTCTGAAGTTTAAAGCGCCCGTAGCTCAGCTGGATAGAGCGCCGCCCTCCGGAGGCGGAGGTCAGAGGTTCGAATCCTCTCGGGCGCGCCATATTTTTCAAGGACTTGCGTGAAATCGCAGGTCCTTTTTTATTGCCTGTGTCCAAATTGTGTCCACCCTTCTGACCCACTTAAGCAATGAACAACAAAATGACTGTTGCCTTCACGTCATGAGTGCCGGGCACGAGCCAAGGCGGCTGTATACTTTGCCAACTTCCCTGCTTTAGTTACCCAGCTGATTAGCGTTTTCCTTCCGTTGGTGTTACGCCAGATATTCCAGTGGAGTCACGTTTTCAGTGCATCTGAGGGCGGCGGCGGGGGTACGCAGTCCGAAAAGCTCCAATATCTAGTTTTGGCATCATATGCTAACCGCAGCAAACATTGGAAAGCGAATCAGAGGTGCCGCTCAGGATCTGCAGCTGTCCTTCTGTAAACATCCCCGTTTCAGCACATGCTTGTAGACAAAAACAATCGCGCATGCGCCTGATTCTGAGTGTCCGGACTGACGATTACGCCGTATCTGGTCGAGCTGGCGCTGGACATGGTCTGTCAGGTGCTTAAGTCCAAAGACAGCTTTATAGCCAAGGTGATGGTGCGCAAGCCTGATTCGCCCAGAGCAAGATCGCGGGGAGTTTATCTGGTGGCCTTGCCTAAAGGCGAGTTACTGGTTAAAACATCAGTCTCTATCCAAGATTTGGAGTTCAATGATGTTTTCCCGGCTAAATTTATGCGTGCTCGCGCTGCTCCTGGTCACCAACGTGGCCCATGGCGGTTTCCCGCCATCCTGGTACATGAATGCGCTTGAAAAGGCTGATCCAAACACCCTGGGTTACGTTGCCCGTTTTGAGGAAGATGCCTGCGTGATTACGGAGCGCGAGCTAAAAGACGCCGTGGCAAGCGTCATTAAGGAATCGGAAGTTGAGCCAAAGCCAGGACGCCGCGGGGAGGTCCACCTGAGTGTCAGCGTCAGATGCCTCGACGTCGACCAGACCTCCGTCTTTTCCCTCGCCGTTCAGTTTGGCAAAAAAGACTCCGACTCGACGGTGCTGTACGTTAAAGACTATGGCGAGATC
>Ga0306868_1000290_pt1 | contig 35483 bp, 38 predicted proteins | sample AntRauTorckE6832_FD_190411 | JGI IMG/M metagenome (GOLD analysis project Ga0306868, IMG submission 190411) | Saline lake microbial communities from Rauer Islands, Antarctica - Metagenome Torckler E6 #832 (v2) (version 2) | ecosystem: Environmental > Aquatic > Non-marine Saline and Alkaline >... | reverse complement strand
GAATATCACAGGGTTGTAGAAAGTTTTGCTTAAAAATAAGATAATTAAAAAAAGCTCCGATTAAGCAGCAGCTGGCAGGTTAAAGATTCCTGTCAGTTTTTTGTCTTTAAATTTAATTTTAGCTAATTTTATTATAATTTTAGCTAAAATATGATATAATATAGCTAAAAGGAGGGATGATATGAGAGTTAATAGTACTGATTTGCAAAATTCATTTGGAAAATATTTGGCATTGGTGGAAAAAGAGGATATTATTGTACTCAAAAATGGTAAGGCTGTAGCAAAGCTTAGTAATTACTTTGATTACAGAGATTACATTAAAGAAGAAACCAGAGATTATAATTCTAAAAATTATAAAAGGATAAGTTATCATGAATACCTGGAGCTGGTAGAAGGTTCTGATCAACGTTATGAATTAATAGATGGTGAGGTATTTCTAATGGCTTCTCCAAGTTTTAGACATCAGATGCTTGTAAATGAAATTGCCGGTATTTTTTATAATTATTTTAAAGAAAGAAAATGCAGTTCTTTAACCTCTCCACTTGATATCAGGCTTCAGGGATATGCACCTAAATTTGAAGAAGACCCAAATGTTGTTCAGCCGGACTTAATTGTAATCTGTGATCCAGAAAATGTTGAAGCTGATAAATATCAGGGATTACCCTCTCTTTTAGTAGAAGTGCTGTCTCCTTCTACCAGGAAGAGAGATCTTATTTTAAAATTAAATTTATATTTAAAAAGTGGAGTTAAAGAATACTGGATTGTTGATCCGGAAAACAAAAAAATAACTCAATATATTTTTACAGAAGATAGAGATATAAAAGTTATAAACGATCTGGATGCTGGTGAAACTTTAGAATCCGATTATTTTGAAGAGTTAAATATTCCACTATCAGAAATCTTTTCAAAAATTGACTAAAATCTATTGACAAACAGGTTAATTTAAGTATATAATAAATTAAGTTGAACTCAATTGAATTATATAAAATAGAATTGAGGTGGAATTATGGAAAAATTTGATAAGCTGAAGCTGGAAAATCAAATTTGCTTTCCGCTTTATGCTCTTTCACGTAAAGTAATTCAGTTATATAAACCATTGTTGGATAAATACAATCTGACCTATACTCAGTATATAGTAATGCTGGTTTTGTGGGAAGAAGAAAAAATTTCAATTAAGGAACTGGGGGAAAAGCTTTTACTGGATTCTGGTACCATTTCACCTGTTGTCAAAAAATTAGCCGGACAGGGATTGATCGAAAAATTTCGCTACAGCGAAGATGAGCGCATAGTAATGGTCAAATTAACTGATGCCGGTAGAAAAATGAGAGATGAAGCAGTTGAAATTCCAGAAAAATTATATTCACAATTTGAAGGAGATAAAGAGACACTTTTTCAGCTAAAGGAAAATCTTGATCAGATTTTAGAAGAAATTACAGAATAGAGTTAGATCCTGTTAAATCAGGGTCTAACTTATATTTTTAGAAATTAAATTGAACACAATTTAATTTTATAAAATTAAAAAGGAGAGATAAGAATGAGTGTATATGATTTTAAAGCAAATGATATTATGGGCCAGGAAGTCGAACTGGCAGATTATAAAGGGCAGGTTTTAATGATTGTAAATACAGCCAGTGAATGTGGTTTGACTCCACAATTTGCAGGTTTAGAAGAGCTGTATCAGGAATATAAAGATCAGGGTTTTAAAATTTTAGGATTTCCCTGTAATCAGTTTGCCAGTCAGGATTCCGGCACAAATGAGGAAATCAAAGAGTTCTGTCAATTAAATTATGGGGTTACTTTTAAAATGTTTGAAAAGATCAAGGTTAATGGTAATGAAGCTCATCCCTTATTTAAATATCTTAAAACGGAGACTGGATCACTGCTGGGTGGAATTATAAAATGGAATTTTACTAAATTTTTAATTGATCGCGAGGGAAATGTAGTTCAGAGATATGCACCAACAACTGAGCCTGAAAAAACCAGAGAAGATATAGAAAAGCTGCTGTAAAAAGAGTATATTAATTAAAAAAACGGAGTAGAATTATTCTACTCCGTTAGCTATCTATTCAAATCTTTAATTATTATATTAAACAGGTTTAGGCTATTCGGCTCCTTCGTTAATTGTGATAACTTCCATTTTTTCTATAGCTCTATCTATTAATTTTTCAATTTCTAGCTCCTCTTCACCATAGTGGATAGTGTCAAGTTTGGGTTGAGTTGCAGGATTATCAGGCACAAAAATTGTACAGCAGTCTTCATGGGGTCTGATTGAGATTTCATAAGTACCAACTCTTTTTGAAAGATCAATAATATCATTTTTATCCATAGTAATTAATGGCCTTAGAACCGGGAATTCTGCCACTTCATCAGATGAACGCAGGCCTTCTAAGGTTTGACTTGCTACCTGGCCCAGGCTTTCGCCGGTAACTAATGCCAGTTCGCCATTCACTGCTGCCAATCTATTACCAATTCTGATCATCATCCGGCGCATAATAGTTACAGTGTATCTACGGGGACATTTTTTTAGTATTTCCTGCTGAATCTCTGTAAAATAAGGAATCTGCAGTTTGATTTCTCCACCATAGCGGCTTAAAATTTTTGCTAAATCAATTACCTTTTCTTTTGCGCGTTCCGAAGTATAGGGGGGAGAATTAAAATAAACTGCATTTAAAGATAAACCTCTCTTTAAACCAAGCCAACCGGCAACAGGACTGTCAAGTCCACCGGATAAAAGTAGTAATGCCTTTCCAGATGATTTAACCGGTAATCCACCCGGGCCAGCTTCTCGCCTTAGAAAAAGATAAATCTTTCCCCTTCTAATTTCAATTTCAAAAAGATGATCTGGCTGATGGACATCAACACTGAGCGGTGTAGCTGGACCTTCAATTTCCCTTAAAATCTCTCCTCCCAGCTCTCGATTGAGCTCAGGACTTTCAATTGGGAATGATTTATCAGCTCTGGTGGTCTCTACTTTAAAGGTAGTAGGATAGTTCTGGACTTCAGCTTTAAAAAGTTGAACTGCGCTCTTTTTTAGCTCATCAAAATCCTGCTCATTAAAATCAGCTACCTTTTTTCCTATTCTAAATCTCTGGGCCGGACTTAAGGAAATAATCCCCGGCACATTAATCAATCTCTGCACAATATCTTCAATTTGATTACTTTCTGCATAAAGAAAAATTCGCCCGTAAATAGTAGTGATCTCAAAATCTCCGAGATCTCCGGTTGCTCTTTTAATATTTGAGACCAGCTGTGAGATAAAATCATTGATATTATCTCCCTTTAGGCCGATTTCTCCATAACGAATAATTATTACATCATACAAAATTTTTCACCTCATTAAAAAAGTTTAAGAAAATTAATCTGTTCTTTTAAAGTTTTTATAAAATAATCTAAATCATCATCTGTGATTTCTTTATTTAAACTTACCCTTAGGGCACTTTCGCTTCGTTCCTGTGATAGGCCGCAGGCATTAATAATTCGGCTGCCTTTTTTCTTAGATGAGCAGGCTGAACCGGTTGAAATATAAATCCTCTGATTTTCCAGTGCATGCAGCATAGTTTCTCCTTTGATTCCAGGTAGAGAAAAATTAATAATATGAGGAGCTCCAGCTGCCGGAGAGTTGACTACTACTGAGTCTATTTTCTGCAGCAAGTTCAGCAGATAGGCTCTTTTTTGAGCTAAATAATTGTCCGCACTATTTTCTGTTGAAAGCTGAGGCAGTTTTTTGACCGCTTCCCTCAGGCCTGCAATTCCAGGAATGTTTTCTGTGCCAGAGCGCAGCTTTTTTTCCTGGCCACCACCATAGATTAAGGGCTTTAAATTAATACCATTTTGGATATACAGGGTGCCAATTCCCTTGGGACCATGGATTTTATGACCGCTAACTGAATAAAGATCAACCGGCCACTGACTTAAGTTACTGTATATTTTGCCAAAAGCCTGGACACCATCCACATGAAAAAAGCTGAGTGGATTTTCTGATTTAATGATCTCAGCAATTTTTTTAGTAGGCTGAATAGTTCCCAATTCATTGTTAACCTGCATAATACTGACTAAAAGAGTATCTTTTCTAATTAAAGATTTTAAATGGTCAAGATCAACATGCCCTCCCTGATCAACCTTAACTCTATCTATCTGCCAGCCTTCTTTTTCCAGAGCTTTAAAAAGTTCAGTTACCGAGGAATGCTCAATTGGAGAAGTAATAAGATGTTTACCTCGATTTTGATAAGCTTCAGTAATTCCTCTGATGGCCAGATTATTGCTTTCTGTACCACCTGAGGTGAAGGTAATTTCTTTAGCTTTAACTCCCAGATAGTCAGCAACTATTTTTCTGCTCTTTCTTAAAATCTTCTCTGACCTTAAGCCAAAGCGGTGTAGAGAAGATGGATTCGCATAATTTTTTTCTAAAGCATTAACTACTGCCTCAGTTACTTCCGGCAGCGCTTTAGTAGTTGCAGCATTATCTAAATATATTTCTCTTTTCATTAAACTCACTCCTAATTTAAAACACTAACTTTTATTATACCACCAATGGCTAAATAAATAAACCGGATTATCGATTTTCTTAACCCGGCTGAGATTAATTTTAAGTTACATTTGATTATAGTGCTTTAATAGTGGGAACACTTATTATATAATTAGATTATAAATGAATAAATAAAAGTTCGAAAATTATTAGGAGGAAAAGAATGCGTTTAATAGATACTCATGCTCATTTAGATTTTGATGATTACAATCAGGATAGAGAAGAAGTTTTTAATAGAGCTCAGAAAATTGGAGTTGAAAAAATAGTTAATATCGGGGCAGATTTAGAAGGCAGCCGTCGAGCAGTTGAGCTGGCAGAAAAATATGATTTTGTTTATGCTTCAGTGGGAATTCATCCTCATGAAGCAGATACAGTCAACGAAGAAAGTCTGGCTGAGATTAAATCCTTAGCTGCTTCAGCAAAAGTTAAAGCAATCGGCGAATGCGGCCTGGATTTTTACTATGATAATTCACCCCGTGAAATTCAAAAAGTTGCCTTTAAAAAACAGCTCAGACTGGCCCTAGAACTTAAGCTGCCGGTTGTAGTTCATTCCAGAGAAGCCGCAGCAGAAACTCTAGAAATTTTAGATCAGGAGGCTGACTTTGCCGAAAATTTAATTTTTCACTGTTATGCTTATGGCCCGGATGAGATCGAAGAAATTATAAAAAGAGACTATTATGTGGCTTTTGGCGGTTTAATAACCTTTAATAGCGCCCAGCCGATCAGAGATGCTTTAAAAAAGATGCCTTTAAATAGAATTTTACTGGAAACTGATGCTCCTTATTTAACACCGTCACCTCACAGAGGTAAAAGAAACGAGCCAGCTTATCTAGAACATATTGTCAAAAGAGCAGCAGCAATTAAGGGGATCAGTGCTCAGAAGATGGGCAAAATAACAACTGAGAATGCGGAAAGAATTTATAAATTTTAATCAGGTCTAATTTTTAATATAAGCAAAGCGGGAGGGGTTAGAGATGAAAATTGGAATTATTGGACTGGGAGATATTGCTCAGAAGGCATATTTACCCTTGATCACTCAGCTGGAAGAGGTAGAACCCTATTTTTGTACGAGAACTGAAAGTACTCTGCAGCGCTTGGGAGAAAAATACCGAGTTGATAAGCTTTATACTTCAATCGATCAGCTTTTAAAAGAAGATCTGGATGCTGCCTTTATTCATGCAGCGACAGAAGCTCATTATCTTTTGGTAAAAAAGCTGCTCAAAAAGGGGATTCCAACCTTTGTTGATAAACCACTGAGCTATCATTTAGAACAGACTGAAGAACTGATCAGACTGGCAAAAGATAAAAAGCTAGTTTTAATGACCGGATTTAACCGGCGCTATGTTCCAACTTACCGCTCACTTTTAGAAATTGAAGCTCCCAAAACAATTATCATGGAAAAGAACAGAACTTATCAACCGGGAGAGCCAAGGAGCTTTATTTTGGATGATTTTATCCATGTGATTGATACAATCTCCTATTTAATGGGAGAGGTTGATTTAGATCAAATTGAGGTTGATAAAATTAAGCGAGATGATAAATTACTGCAGGTTATTTTAACTCTTAAAAATGGTGAAAATACTGCCATTGGAATTATGAACCGTGATAATGCGATTACTGAAGAAAGTCTGGAAGTAATGGGATTTAAAGAAAAACATAAGATTAAAAATATTACTCAGATAGTTGATTATACTGCTGGAGTGGAAAAACTTTCTCAGACAGCAGGCTGGAATAAGATGGGTTATGACCGCGGTTTTGTGGATCTGATTGCTGAATTTTTAGAGCGGGTAAAAAATGGGCAAAATGATAAAAAAGAGCTGGCCGCTGATTTATTAACCCACCGACTGGCTGAAAAAGTGATTGAAGCTTAAAGATAAGTTATTATTTTAGGCTCTAAAGTGGTTATTTTTATCTGAACTGTAAATTTTGCCTGATTTAAGCTCATATGATAAAATTATAACAAATAATAAATTAAGGATGATTTAAAATTAATATGAAAAATAAAATTGCAACACCATCGAGAACAAAGAAAATACTTCGCGAGCACAATCTTCGTCTTAAAAAGGGACTTGGTCAGAATTTTCTCATTGACGCTAATATTATAGAGATCATTACTGCGGCAGCAGATATTAAAGGTGATGAATTCGTGATTGAGATTGGACCCGGTATTGGCTCTCTGACTCAGGCTTTATTAGCTAAACTGGATCAGGGTAAATTGCTGGCTGTAGAAAAAGATGAGGCTATGGTAGAGGTTTTAAAAGAAATATTTATAGATAATGATAATTTGACTCTGCTGCATGAAGATGCTCTTGAAATCAGCTGGGAAAAAATTGCAGTTGAATACAATCCTGAAAATAGGAAGATCAAGCTGATTGCTAACCTCCCTTATTATGTGACCACTCCAATAATTATGGGAGTTTTAGAAAGTGAATTAGAATTAGAACAGATGGTATTTATGGTGCAGAAGGAAGTTGGAGAAAGAATCTGTGCTGGCCCGGAAACCAAAAAGTTTGGTTCTTTAAGTGTGGCTGTTCAGTATCATATGCAGCCTGAAATTGTACATCAGGTTCCTTCCTCTGTCTTTATTCCACAGCCGGATGTTGATTCAGTAATTGTTAGCTTATCACCATATAAGGAAAATATTTATCAGGAAGAGGTAATTAGTAGAAAGTTTTTCTTTCAGATTGTAAAATCCATCTTTCAGCAGCGGCGTAAAACTTTACGCAACAGCCTCAGTAAATCTGCTGTAATTAATCTTGATCGAGATCTTGTGACTCAGGCTTTAGAAGATGAAGGCATTGGTCTTAAAAAGCGGGGGGAAAAGCTTTCGATTTCCGAAATGATTTCAATCAGCAATAGAATTTATAAAATGAGAAATGAAGAAACAAATAGTTAAATTAGAAGTTAGACAGAGCTATTTTTAGAAAGCTCTCGCTAAATATCAGTTAAAATTTGAGAGAGGAGGCAGCAAAATGGTTAAAGTAGAAATCTGTGCAGGCAGTCACTGCTCACTTGTTGGAGGCTTAAATATACTGGAAACTTTAGAAGAACTGCAGGAAGAATATCCAGATCAGATTGAAATCCAGCGGGTAGAATGTATGGATAAATGTTCTGACATGAAAAATGCGCCTGTTGTAAAAGTTGAGGATGAGTTGATTACTGGTGCTCAAACTCAGGTGGTAATTAGTAAAGTAATGGAGAGGATAAAATGAGCAAATTAAAGGGTATATATACAGATATAGTTAAAATCCGACGGATGGTCTTTGCTGAGCTGGCCAGGCTGGCTCTCAAAGATGCAGAATGCGAAGAATTTGATAAAATTCCTTACAGGATTATCGATACAGAAGAAGCTACATATAGATCCAGTATTTTTAAGGAAAGAGCGATAGTTGCTGCCCGGGTTCGGATGGGTCTTGGTATGGATTACAAAACAAATCAGGAACATAAACTCTTATCAGAAGGAATCAGAAATTTTCTTAAAAATGATAATCAGCTGAAAGAGCCGCTGGTCAATGTAATCCGTTTTGCCTGTGAAAAATGTCCGACTAATGCTCATTTTGTAACCAATAACTGCCGCAAATGTTTGGCCCATCCCTGCAGTATAGTCTGTCCGGTGGATGCAATTACCATTGAAGAAGAGGCTGCGGTAATTGATCAGGATAAATGTATTAACTGTGGTAAATGTAAAAAAGCCTGCCCCTATGAGGCGATAGTTAATTATGAGCGTCCCTGTGCGGCTGCCTGTGGTGTTGATGCAATTGAAAGTGATGACTTTGATCGGGCTAAAATCAACCAGGATAAATGTGTCAGTTGTGGCCAGTGTATTATAGCCTGTCCTTTTGGAGCCATTGCTGATAAGTCAATGATCTATCAGCTGCTTAAGGATATCAAAAGAGGAGAAGATGTTCGGGCTATTATTGCGCCTTCTTTTGTTGGCCAGTTTGGTCCTTTAGTTTCTGCTGAAAAAATTATTGCAGCACTTAAAGAACTGGGAATGAAAGAAGTGCGAGAGGTTAGTTTAGGAGCAGATTTTGCTTCTCTGCATGAAGCGGAATTATTTGCTGAAGATATTCCGGAAAAACAGCCCTATTTAGGTACTTCCTGCTGTCCTTCCTGGACCTATGTTGCAGATAAACATGTGCCTGAGGTAAAGGATAATATCTCAGAGTCAAGTTCTCCTATGATCTTTGCTGCTCGTGCTGTTAAAGAAACTAATCAGGACAGTAAAGTGGTATTTATCGGTCCCTGTGTTTCTAAAAAGCTGGAAGCATTAAGTGAAAAAGTAAGAGATGAGGTTGAATATGTAATTACTTTTGAAGAACTGGCTGCAATTTTTGTGGCTGCCGATATTGAGCTGACCAAAGTTGATGCTGAAGAGGAAATCAATGATGCATCTTACTATGGCCGTGAATATGCTAATGCAGGTGGTGTTGCAGAAGCCATCAGACAGAATTTAAAAGAGAAATATGAGATTGATCCTCCAATTACTAAAGCAGATGGTCTGGCAGAGTGCAAAAAGACTCTCATCAAGGCCAAAGCGGGTGTGCTTGATGGGCATCTGATTGAAGGAATGGCCTGTGAGGGTGGTTGTGTTGGGGGTCCTGGAACTTTACTGGCAACTAATAGGGGTGCTAAATATGTAACAAAGTTTGCTGATGAATCACCATATAAATTTGCCTTTGAAAATAATAAATTAAATAAAGATCGGAATAAAAAAAATGGCGAAAAATAGAAAAGATAAAGCAGTAGAAAAAAAGGAAGGGATAGGGTTTTTTGAAAAGTATTTAACAATCTGGGTAGTACTCTGTATCGGTATCGGTATTTTAATTGGAAGGTTCTGGCCTGCCTTTCCCCAGACTATGGAAAAATTAGAGTATGCTCAAATTTCAATTCCAGTAGCAATCTTAATCTGGTTTATGATCTATCCCATGATGGTAGAAATTGATTTCAGCAGTATTTTAACAGCAGGTAAAAAGCCAAAAGGACTGGCTATTACTCTTATTACCAACTGGTTAATTAAGCCCTTTACAATGTACTTTTTTGCCTGGTTTTTTATTAGAGTGGTTTTTCAGAACTTTATTCCGGCAGAATTGGGACAGCAGTATGTTGCAGGAGCAATACTTTTAGGAGCAGCTCCCTGTACAGCTATGGTTTTTGTCTGGAGTTATCTAACTGATGGAGATCCAACTTATACTTTAGTTCAGGTTTCGGTTAATGATTTAATTTTACTGGTAGCTTATGCTCCCATTGTTGGATTCTTACTTGGTTTAAGTGATATCATTGTTCCCTGGGATACGATCTTTTTATCTGTAGTTTTATATATAGTAATTCCCCTGGCAGCCGGTTATCTATCACGCCGTTATATAATTAAAAATAAGGGTATTGAATGGTTTGAAAATTCATTTCTGCCAAAACTCAGTGATCTGACAGTAATCGGATTATTATTAACCCTGATTCTGCTGTTCTCATTCCAGGGTGATGTTATTTTAAATAATCCTTTCCATATTGTCTTGATTGCTATTCCCTTAATTATTCAAACCTACTTTATCTTTGCTATTGCCTATGGAGCGGGTAAATTACTAAATGTGAAACACTCAGTAGCAGCACCTGCAGGAATGATTGGAGCCAGCAACTTTTTTGAGCTTGCTGTAGCTACAGCAATTGCTTTATTTGGACTGCAGTCCGGTGCAGCTTTAGCAACTGTAGTTGGTGTTTTAGTTGAAGTACCGGTAATGTTATCTCTGGTATCTTTTGCAAATAAAACTCGGGATTATTTTCCGGTAACAGATGAAGAAAAAGATTATGCTGTTCAATAATAATTTTAAAAAACTTAATATTTATTTGTAATTTATCTGCTAAAATCCTGCCTGATTTTTAAACTTAAAATTATGGCAGGAAGTTTAGCAGATTTTTATTTTTTTACTGGATAGAACTTTCAAAAGTAAGATTTAGCAATTAAAATCTCAATAAATTGCCAAAAATAAAATCTTATGATATAATTATTTTGGATTGTTTTAATAATGAGGTGAGCGATAATGCAGGAGAATTCACTAGATAAGATAAAAGATGAGGTTAAATCATTTGTTGGGCATAGAGTCAGTGTTAGAGCTAATCGCGGTCGAAGAAAAGATATTGAAAAAGAAGGTGTTTTAGAAAAAACATATAAAAATGTCTTCATAGTCAGAATTAAGGATCACAATCAAATTAGGCGGCTGTCTTATACTTATTCTGATCTTTTGACAGATAATGTTGTCGTCGAGTCAAAAGATGATGGGGTTAAGATTGGAGTTTAGTTTTAGATAGAGTATATAAATTTAATAGAGCAGCCCAGGGTGGCTGCTTTTTTTCCTGTTATTTTTTAAATAAAATTTTGCAATAAAGTAAATAATTTATATTTAAAATTAAAAGTTTCAGCATTTTGTTGATTATCTATAACTGGATAATGCAATAACAGGATAATCTAAAATTATGAAAGGGGAGATAGGTTTGAGTATTGATATGGCTGTAGGTTTACTCGGTGGTCTCGGCCTCTTTATCTATGGTATGAAGCAGATGAGTGAAGGTCTGCAGAAAACAGCTGGTAAAAAATTGCGTCACATTATAACTGCAATGACCTCAAAACCAATTATGGGGGTTGGAGTTGGAGCTTTGGTAACCTCTATTATTCAGAGTAGTAGTGCGACAACAGTTATGGTAGTGGGGTTTGTTAATGCTGGAATAATGACTTTATTTCAATCTGTTGGAGTTATTATGGGGGCAAATATTGGTACAACAATAACCGCTCAGCTGGTTGCCTTTAAACTTGGTGATTATGCTTTTCATGCAATTGCAATTGGTGCTTTTACATATTTATTTTCAAAGAGAAAAAAGGTTCAATATATTGGACAGGTTCTTTTGGGTTTTGGACTTTTATTTTTAGGTTTAGAAACAATGGGGGATGTAATGACCCCTCTTAGAAATTCTTCAGCCTTTGTCAGCTGGATGGAGAGTTTTGCTCAGTATCCAATCTTAGGTGTTTTAGCTGGTATTATTGTCACAGTAGCTGTTCAGAGCAGTTCAGCTTCTTTTGGTATCCTACTCGGTCTTGTTTCAGCAGGAGCGATCAATTATTACTCTGCCATTCCAATTCTTTTAGGTAGTAATATTGGTACAACTGTTACTGCAATTTTATCTGCTATAGGTGCTAATTTAACAGCTAAAAGAGCTGCAGCTGCCCACTTTTTATTTAATGTACTGGGAGCTGGAATAATAATGGCTTGTCTTTATCTGATTCCTGATTTTTCAAGGGGACTTGAAGGTATTTTGATGACTTTCAGTAGATTTTTTGGCCAGGAGACTATGTCTACAGAAAGACTGCTGGCAAATACTCATACATTTTTTAATGTCTTAAATACTTTGATCTGGCTTCCATTTACTGCCTTTTTAGTGTTTCTGGTTGAAAAAATTATTCCGGGGGAAGATACTACTCTCAAGCATGGAACTACCTTTATTGATGAAAGAATGCTGAGCACTCCTTATGTTGCCATTGATCAGGTAAAAAAAGAGATTATGGCGATGCATCAAATTGCAGGAGATATGGTCTGTGATTCTGTAGCTGCGTTTTTAAATAAAGATGGAGATGCTATTAAGAAAATTAAGCGACATGAAGAAGTAGTCAACGAATTGGAAGAAGAACTGCTGCATTTTATTCAAAAGATTCCTCAGGCTCAGCTTAATGATGTTGATATCAGAACTTTAGATAAATATTTTGCAGTGGTTGATGATATTGAGAGTATAGCTGATGATGCTACAGATATTACTGATTTAATTGAGGAGAGGTTGGAAAACAAGCTTGAGTTTTCAGAAGATGCTCAGGCTACAATTGAGGAAGTATACTCTATTGTCTGTAATATTTTAGAAAAATCAGTTGAACTTATTGAAACTCATGATCTGGAAACTGCAGCTGAAATTCTGGAAGCTGAAGAGAGACTGGATGAAATGCAGATTCAATTTAGAGGCGAAAATATCAGTAGAATTAAGAGAGCTGATAAAGAGGTCTGTGATCCTAATTCAGCAATTCTATTATTAGAGATTCTTGATGATATGGAACATATTAGTGATCAGATGGCTGATATTGCTCACAGTATTATTGAAATTTATGATGGTGAGAAGAAAGAGGAAGCTGAAGAGTTAGAAGTATTATAAAGTTTACAAAGATTTAACATTTATATAGCTTTATTTGGGTGGGACCTCCTTTTTGTGGGAGGTCCTTTTTGTTATAATGGAGAAAAGGAATAATTTAAATTGACATAGTCTCCATTTACGCCTCTCATTGAGATTTTATTGTGGTTGTTTCTAACTCCCTTCGGTCAAACATCGAAACAACTTATCACAATAAAATCTAATCGAGGCTATTCCGACTAAATTGTCAATTTAAATTACTCCTTTTCTCTGGGGATACTTGGAGTTTGGTTTTGTATGTTAAATTGGAATTACTTTAATGATGGGTACAATTAAGGGGGTTGCAATGTCAAAATCATTTTCTGAGATGTCGCTTAAAGAACTGTGGCAGCTCTTTCCGATTATTTTAAAGGAACATAATCCTGAATATAGAAATTGGTATTTAGCAGAAAAAGAAAAACTGGAAACAATTTTGTCTGAAGATTGCATTGAAAGAATCAATCACATCGGCAGTACTGCTGTTCCAGGACTGCTGGCCAAGCCGACTGTTGATATTTTGCTGGAAATAAGCAGAGAGGCTGAGCTCTCAAAAGTTGAAACTGAGATTGAAAATTCTGGCTGGATCTTAATGCATAGAAATAAAAAAGATGAGAATTTAAATCTCGTTTTTAACAAGGGTTATACACCAGAAGGATTTGCAGAAAAAGTTTTTCATCTTCACCTTCGTTATTATGGAGGCTGGGACGAATTGTATTTTAGAGATTATTTGATTGCTCATCCTGAAATTGCAGAAGAGTATGGAGAGCTAAAAAAAATATTAGAAAAAGAATATAAACATAATCGAGATGGCTATACTGAGGCAAAAACTGAATTTATAAAAACACATACGATTGAAGCTAGAAAAGAATTTGCAAGTAAATATTCAACTAAAGACAAATAAATTATGAATACTTTTAAATAAATAAGATAAAAATAAGAAATCCGGGAGGATTTATAATGGAAAAAATTCTTGTTGTAGAAGACGAAAAAAACATTAGGGAGTTAATTAAATTTAATTTAGAAAATGCAGGTTATGAAGTCATAACAGCTGCTGATGGTAGAGTGGCGCAGAATCAACTATCAGAGGAAATCGATCTGGTGGTTTTAGATTTAATGCTACCTGAAATTGATGGAATGGAGATCTGTCGTTGGATGCGTGGTAAGGAAGAACTACGTCAGATTCCAATAATTATGCTGACTGCCAAAGGCGAGGAAGTTGAGAGAATTTTGGGTCTGGAGATGGGTGCCGATGATTATATGACAAAGCCCTTTAGTCCGAGGGAATTAGTTGCTCGAATTAAAGCTATTTTTAGGCGGATTAGAGAATTCAAAGCAGATAGTGAAAAACTGAAAGATGAGATAATTGAAGCTGATGAATTAAAATTAGACATTCCCCGACATGAGGTCATTTATGAAGGAAAAAAGATTATTTTGACCCCTAAAGAATTTGAACTACTCCGCTATCTGGTGATCAATCAGGGTAGAGTTTTAAGTAGAGATTTACTTTTAGAAAAAATCTGGGGCTATGAATATGCGGGCGATACCAGAACAGTTGATGTTCATATCCGGAGACTCCGCAAAAAAATCAAAGCTGATTATATAGCCACAGTCAGAGGGGTGGGATATAAATTTGTTAAAATGGAATAAGTTAGGTATTAAAAATAGGTTAATAATCATTTTTATTGTGATCCAGCTTTTGATAATTGCCTTAAGTTTTTATTATTTTAGCACAAACCACCGGGAATTTTATTTAGAACAAGAAAAAATAAGTTTAGAACATTATTCTCAGTTAATGCTGAATAATATAGGGGCAGAAGAATTGGCAAAAGAAACTAAGATCCTGGAAGAAAAAGCTGCTGACTGGTCAGATGATTCTGAAACCAGAATTACTATTATTGCTGCAGGTGGAGAGGTTCTGGCAGATTCACACTATGAGATCAGCGAGATGGACAATCACCGAAATCGGCCGGAAGTTGTTCAGGTAATTCGAAGTGGCAGCGCAGGTAATGCAATTCGCTATAGTGAGACAATAGGAGAGGAAATGCTCTATTATGCTGTTCCCATTAGAGATCAGGAAGAGCTGATTGGAATCTTAAGAACGGCTCGCCCGCTTGAATTCATTAGAAATGTTCTCATTGAAGATATTAAGAGTTATCTATTTTTCTTTGTTATACTCGCAGTAATCACAATTCTGTTGGGCTGGCTTTTAACTTACAGCATAGTTAAGCCCTTAGAAACTGTTACTGAAACTGCAGAAAAAATATCTGAAGGTGATTTGAGTCAGCGGATACCTGTCAGAAAATATAACAGTGAAATTGAAAAGCTGGCCCGGATGTTTAATTTTATGGCTGGAGAATTGGAAGACAAGATTACAGAGATTTCTCAAGAAAAAAATAGAATAGAGGCTATCTTAGAAAGTATGGTTGATGGGGTAATTGCAGTTGATAAAGAGAGGAAAGTTTCTTTAATTAATCCTGCAGCCCGCAGAATTTTCAATATTGAAGCAGTAAGAATAAAAGGAAAAGAATTGATCAGTACACTTTTCAGCCACAGAATAGATATGTACTTACAGCGTTCATTTGACAAAAAGGAAAGCATCAGCCGCGAGATTAAATACAAAAATCCGGAGCAGAAAATTATTCAGGCGACTTTTATTCCACTTCTGGACGAGGAAGAAAAAGTTAACGGAGGAGTAATTGTACTAACTGATATTACCGAGTTGAGAAAATTGGAGACAGTTCGGAATGATTTTGTGGCTAATGTTTCTCACGAATTAAGAACTCCACTCACCTCAATGGTCGGCTATTTAGATACACTTTTAGAAAGTGATATTGAAGATCAGGAGACAAGAAATAGGTTTTTAAGAATTATTAAAGAGGAAACTGATCGACTTTCAATTTTAATTAAAGATTTATTGAACTTATCCAGGATTGAGTCACACTCATTTGATCTTAAAGCAGAAAATTTTAATGAGGTTTTAAATAAAGTAATAAACCTTCTGCGGAAAAATGCAGAAAATAAAAATATAGATTTTCAGGTGGAAATTCCTGAAAACTTACCAAATGTGTATATGGTCCGTGAACAAATAAAACAGGTATTGATAAATTTGATAGATAATGCAATTAAATATACTCCTAGTGGTGGGAAAATCAAAATCAAAGTTGAAAAAGAAGGAGATAAAGTTTATTTTTCTGTTAAAGATAATGGGATGGGGATTCCGCAGGCTGATCAGGAAAGAATTTTTGAAAGATTTTACAGAGTCGATAAAGCACGCAGTCGAGCCCTTGGTGGAACAGGAATCGGTCTTTCTATTGTCAGGAATATAATTAAACAGCACGGCAGTGAGATTCAGGTTAAAAGTAGAGAAGGTGCAGGAAGCGAATTCTACTTTTATTTAAAAGCTGCTGAATAAAAACTGCAGGTTAAACAATAAGACCTTCTTCTTGAATTCATAAAAGAAGAAGGTCTTGTTTTATTTGTTTCTAGCTGCTTTTATTAATTCAGCAAATAAATTCATAAAATAACTGCTGTTATCAATTAAATCTTCAGGATGCCACTGGACTCCCATTAAAAAAGTGTCAGCTTTGTTTTCTACAGCCTCTATTATTCCACATTCTGATTTAGCAGAAATATTTAAACTTTCAGCTACTTCTTTAATTGCCTGATGATGATGAGAATTAACATCTAAATGATTTGCACCCAAAATTTTATTTAAACGTGTATCTTTTAAAATATTTACTTTATGATTTACATATTCTAAATTTTTTCTTTTTTTAGAGTTTAAAGGTACATGACTGAACTCACAGTTCAGCTGCTGTTCTAAATCCTGATATAAGCTTCCTCCTAGAGAAACATTAATTAATTGCATTCCTCTACAAATTCCTAAAATAGGGATTTCAGCTTTATAGGCTTCCATAAATAAAGAGATTTCCCATTTATCTCGATCAGGATTAATATTTTTTAATTCAATCACATTATCTTCACCATAACTTGCAGGGTCAATATCTTCACCACCACTTAAAACCAGTGCATCAACTAAATTAATATATTCTTTTAGCTGTTTATTGCTGTCAAAGGGAGGAATAATGATCGGGGTACCCCCGGCACGATAAACTGCATTAATATAACTACAGCGAATTTTAGTATATTTTTTATTATGCTCACAGTCACAAAAAGCTGTAATTCCAATAACAGGTGTTTTCATAGCTTATCAATCCTTATATTAATATATTTAACTCTATGTTATATACTATTCAAAAACCACCATTTTGTCAAATAATTAAATAATATACACATTGATACCTGTTCATATTAATATGAACATGATTTTTTTAGTTTGGTTTAAAATAATAAAAAAGTGAACCATGATTTATAATCACTATACTGACAGGCGTTAACAGATAAAGGTTAATATAATTAAATGAATTAAATAAAATAACTTGACATGAGAATAATATTACAATATAATCATATTAGTAAATGTTAATATGAAATCAAAAAGGGGAGTGCAGATGGACCAATTACTTAACTTTTTAAAATGTATAGCTGATGAAAACAGACTTAAAATACTTAAGCTTTTATTAGATGGAGAATACTGTGTCTGCCAGCTGCAGCAATTATTAGATAAATCTCAGTCAAGTGTTTCACAGCATCTGAGTTATTTTAAAGAGCTGGAGCTTTTAAAAGAGGAAAAAAATGGGAAGTGGATTTATTACGCTGTAGATAGAACTGTCTATGATAGATATCTTGCAGATTTAATCTCCCTTAAAGCTGATAATTTAGCTGAATTAAATTTAAGTGAGCTGCAGAATAAAATAGATAATTTAGATACAGCTGCAGAAATTAAATCGGACTTTAAAGGAGGCTGCTGCTAATGTTTACAGTATTTGAAAGATTTGCAGATCTAGTAACTTATACTTTATTTGGCATCGAAGCGGGAACCAGACTGGGAGATTCAGTTCATTTTTTCTTCTATGATACGACAAAGATTATTTTCCTGCTCTCAATAATGATCTTTTTTATATCCATTATTAGGAGTTATTTCCCGCCGGAGAAAACAAAAAAGCTGTTGAGTAATTATAGAAAAATAACCGGACATGTTATGGCTTCACTGCTGGGAGTTGTTACACCATTTTGCTCCTGTTCTTCAGTCCCAATCTTTATTGGCTTTGTGGAATCTGGAATTCCGCTGGGAGTTACTTTTTCTTTTCTGATTACCTCTCCAATTGTGAATGAGGTAGCTCTGGTTATGTTATATACTATTTTTGGCTGGAAAATAGGTACTCTTTATCTGGCCAGTGGAATCTTAGTTGGAATAGTTGGTGGAATAGTAATTGAAGCTTTAGGAATGGAAAAGCATGTTGAAGAATATGTTTATCAGATTAGTGCTCAAGAAAGTGAGATTAAAGAACTGGACTGGAGTGACAGAATTGATTTTGCTAAAGAAGAAGTTAAGGAAATTGTTAGTCGAGTCTGGCTTTATGTTATAATTGGTATTGGTATCGGAGCTGCAATCCACGGTTATGCACCAGCAGAATTACTGGCTCAATATGCTGGAGCAGATAATCCATTATCTGTAATTGCTGCCGTTATTGTGGGTATCCCACTTTATTCTAATGCAGTTGGAACTATTCCAATTGTGGAGGCCTTAATGGGTAAGGGAGTTGCTCTGGGAACTGCTTTAAGCTTTATGATGGCAACTACTGCTTTATCTCTGCCGGCAATGGTTATTCTGCGCAAAGTAATTAAACCCAAGTTGATCACTGTTTTTGTAACAGTTGTTGGAATTTCAATTATTGGTGTTGGTTATATGTTTAATTTTGTAATGAATTTTGTTTAGTTGCGTTAGGTAGCGATAGGTACCAGGTACAAATCAGTTGATTTGTACCTGGTTAAAAAGAAATATATCACAAACAAAAATATGAGGAGTGTTAATTATGAAGATTACTATTTATGGTCCAGGATGTAAAAACTGTGTCAACCTTGCTGATAATGCCAAAAAGGCTGTTTCGGAAACAGGTGTAGAAGCAGAGATCGAAAAAGTAGAAGATATGAAAGAAATAGCAATGGCTGGAATTATGAGTACACCTGCGATTGGAATTGATGGAGAGGTTAAAATTAAAGGTCGTGTTGCAACCGTAGATGAAATAAAAGAATTGCTTGCTTAAATTAAGATTTAGATATATTGGTACCTGGTTAAAAAGAAATAATTCACACAAAACCGCCTTCTGGGCGGTTTTTTCTTTTGTTAACATTAATTTAACATAAGTGACATACTGCTGTAACATTAGCCTGTTATTATTTTAATCAGAGTCAAGTTAAATAAAAAATCAAAAATTCCTTAAGGGGGAAAATATTAATGAGAAAAGTTACAACATTATTTTTTGTTCTTGCACTTTTAGTTATGGCAGTACTTCCAATGAGTGTCGCAGCTCAGGAACTGGAAGGTACAATCAAGATTGATGGTTCCAGTACAGTTTATCCTGTAACTCAGGCAATGGCAGAAGAGTTTTCTTATGTAAATCCTAGAGTTAGAGTAACTGTTGGTGTTTCTGGTTCAGGTGGAGGTTTTGCTAAGTTTAATGTTGGTGAAACAGATTTAAGTAATGCTTCTCGTGAGATTAAAGAGTCTGAAGCAGAGATTGCAGCAGAAAACGGAATCGAATTTACTCAGTTTGTTGTTGGTTATGATGGAATCACAGTAGCTGTTAATCCAGAAAATGACTGGGCAAATGATATGACTGTTGAAGAACTAAAAATGATCTGGGAACCAAATTCCAGTGTTGAAACTTGGAGTGATGTTAGAGCAGAATGGCCAGATGAAAAAATAGATCTTTATGGTCCTGGTGCAGATTCTGGTACTTTTGATTACTTTACTGAGGAAATTAATGGTGCAAGTGGAGAAAGCCGTTCCGATTTCACAGCCAGTGAAGATGATAATGTTTTAGTTAGAGGAATTTCTGGTAACAAATATGCACTTGGATATTTCGGTTATGCTTACTATGCAGAAAATAGTGATTCCTTAAAAGCAGTAGCAGTAAATGGTGTACTACCTTCTCCAGAAACAATTGCTGCTCAAGAATATACACCTCTTGCCAGACCACTATTTGTTTACGCTAAAAATTCATCAGTAAAACGTCCAGAAGTTGAAGCATTCTTAAAGTTTTATTTTGAAAATGCTCAGGAAATTGTACCGCAGGTTGGATATGCCCCCCTTCCTTCGTATGATGAAGTATTAGCTAAGGTTGAAGAATTAGCAAAATAAAAAATAAAAATCTATAAATAACTGCCAGAAGGAGCTTCTATTACTTCATATATACCATAGTGGCTATATATTACTAGATAGATTTAGATGAAGTTTGTAGTTTAAATTTTTTCTACAAAAGTAGATTACCTTATTCATCTCGGTGGGAACACAGCACCATTATCCCTCATAGCTATACAGCTATTCTGGGAATACATTAATCCTTACGATACCCTGAATATTTTACACAAACAAGGATTAGTGTTTGCAACTGCCTATATTCACTTGTCGGATACAAGGGGTCTAATTCATATTAGATGAATTGACATTACTAATTTTTAACCTTGTGTCTATAGTATATTATATTCACAGATTATTATCAAAATTTTTAATATTAAACCGTTGAAATTCATCTCCCACCAAATAAAATATTTGGAAGGAGTTTTCTTTCAACAAATTAGATAAAATTTGAAGAAAGGTGGTTTTTAAATGTCAGATTTAAAAAATAAAAATGAAAAAAGCTGGACCTCTTTATTTTTTGATCCCAAAATACGCTATATGAATTCTAAAAAGAATAAAAATGGGCTGGTTAATTATGTTTTACTTTTAACCACATTATTTTCAGTAATTACAACAGTTGGTATTATACTAATTTTACTTACAGATTCCTTTCATTTTTTTGAACAGGTGCCTGTACTAGATTTTTTAACAGGAACTAAGTGGAATCCTTTAATTGAGCCTGATTTATCCTATGGAGTTTTACCACTGGTGGCAGGTACAATGATGATCACTTTAGGAGCTGCTGTAATTGCAATTCCAGTTGGTCTGGGAAGTGCAATTTATCTAACAGAATATGCTTCAAGCAGATTTAGTAAGATTATTAAACCAATTATGGAGATTTTAGCAGGAGTACCTACAGTAGTTTATGGGTATTTTGCTCTAACCTTTATCACCCCAAATGTTTTAAAACCTATTTTCCCCAATATCCAGACCTTTAATGCTTTGAGTGCCAGTATAGCAGTGGGAATTATGATTTTGCCGATGGTAATTTCCTTAAGTGAAGATGCTTTAAATGCTGTTCCTGAAAGTATCAGGCAGGGCGCTTATGCTATGGGTTCAACCCGCTTTGAGGTTGCTTCAAAGGTAATGGTTCCTTCAGCCTTATCTGGAATCTTATCTTCATTTATCCTGGCAATCTCGAGAGCAATTGGTGAAACAATGATTGTGGCGATAGCAGCTGGAATGAGACCACAGCTTACATCCAGTTTCTTAAAACCGATTCAGACTATGACAGGTTTTATAGTTCAGATCAGCCTCGGAGATACACCTGTTGGTTCCTTACAGTATTATACAATCTTTGCAGTTGGCCTCTTGTTATTTTTAATGACTCTAACCTTAAATATAATAAGTCATCTAATTTTAAAGAAATATAGGGAGGTATATCAATAATGGCTGATTTAAAGAAGAAAAGAATGCTGACCGATAAAATATTTAAATATGTATTTTTAATCTTTATTTCTTTAGGTTTAATAGTGTTGGCAGCATTAATCTATGATATTGTTTCAAAAGGTACAGTCATGCTGGACTGGGAATTCTTTACCCGTTTTGATTCGCGTTTTCCCGAAAAAGCAGGGATTAAGGCCGGACTTTATGGGACTATTTATGTAATTGGGCTGATGATTCCAATCACCTTCTTTGTGGGAACAGCCACAGCAATTTATTTAGAAGAATATGCACCGAAAAATAAGCTGACAGATTTAATCAAACTTAATATTGCCAATCTGGCTGGAATTCCTTCTATTATTTACGGTATGTTGGGCCTTGGAGTATTTGTTAGATATTTAAATATGGGACGCAGTGTGCTGGCAGGTGCTTTAACCTTGAGTTTACTGGTGCTGCCGGTAGTAATTGTTTCGGCTCAGGAAGCTCTAAAAGGTGTTCCAGATTCACTGAGGAATGCATCTTATGCTTTAGGAGCAAATCACTGGCATACAGTTTATAAGGTGGTATTACCTTCAGCACTACCTTCAATTATCACAGGTTTAATTTTAGCAGTGTCCAGAGCAATTGGAGAGACTGCTCCCCTAATTATGATGGGAGCCTTAACCTTTGTCATGTTTACTCCTCAGGGAATTATGGACAGTTTTACGGTAATGCCGATTCAGATCTTTAACTGGACTTCCCTGCCCAAGGTGGAATATGAACTGGTAGCTGCAAGTGGTAGTTTATTATTATTAATTTTATTATTTATCTTAAATGGACTGGCAACATTTATTCGCTATAAATACAGCCGCAAGTAAAGGGAGGATAATCAATGTCAAAGCAAAAAGTATTAGAAATTAAAGATATAGATTTTTTCTATGATGATTTTCAGGCTTTAGAAAATATAACAATGGATGTAGAAAAAAATAAGGTTACTGCCTTAATTGGACCATCAGGTTGTGGTAAGTCAACTTTTTTAAGGACAATCAATAGAATGAATGACCTAATAGAAGGAGCAAGACTTAAAGGAGATATCTTATTTGATGGAGAAAGTATCTATCAGGAAGATGTAGATGTAGTAAATCTCCGCAAAAGAATAGGGATGGTTTTTCAGCAGCCCAATCCTTTTCCTAAGTCAGTATTTGAAAATGTGGCTTATGGTCCCAAAATACATGGAGTAACAGATAAGGCTGAGTTAGAAAAAATTGTTGTTGAAAGTTTAAAGGGCGCAGCTTTATATGATGAAGTAAAAGATCGTCTCGATAAATCAGCTCTCAGTCTTTCTGGTGGTCAGCAGCAGCGTTTATGTATTGCTAGAGCTTTAGCTGTTAAACCAGAGGTGCTTTTAATGGATGAACCTGCATCAGCTTTAGATCCAGTTGCTACAGCCAAAATTGAGGATCTAATAGAAGAATTAAAAAATAAATACAGTATCGTAATTGTAACCCACAGCATGCAGCAGGCGGCTCGCGTTTCTGATATGACTGGATTTTTCTTAATGGGTGAATTGGTAGAATATGATAAAACTGATAAGATATTTGAAAACCCATCTGATCAGCGGACAGAAGATTATATAACAGGACGTTTTGGTTAAAAATTAACCCCAAAAAATTTATGACGATAACAGCTGTTTTAAAAACTCAAAAACTAACAGCTTTGAGGAGGAATTAAAATGAATGATTCTCGTAAAAGTTTTCATACAGAATTAAAAGACTTAGAAAATGAAATGCTTAAAATGGGAAGTGTAGTTGGAGAAAGTATCAGTAAAAGTATAGAGGCTTTAATGAACAAAGACCTTGAGCTGGCTGAAGAGGTAATCAAAGATGATGATATCATAGATAATTATGAGCTTGATATAGAAGAAAAATGCACTCGGTTGATTGCTCTGCAGCAGCCGGTAGCAATTGATCTCAGAAAAATTATAGTGATTTCCAAACTGGTAACTGATTTAGAAAGAATTGGTGATAATGCTTCAAATATTGCCCACAGAGTTGAGGATATTGGTGATCAGCCGCTGATTAAGGAAATGCAAGATCTGCCAGGGATGAGAGATAAAGTTGTACAGCAGCTTAGAGAAAGCCTGGAAGCTTTTGTTGAGATGGATATTGACAAGGCAAAAAAGGTTGCAGCTAGAGATAAAGAGGTTAACCAGTTGGACAAGCAGATTACTGCAGAATTATTAACTGTCATGGAAAATGACTCTTCATCCATTGAACAGGGGACTTCTCTGATGTTTATCAGCCGTTTTTTAGAAAGAATTGGTGACCATTCAACTAATATCTGTGAGCGTACTGTTTACATGAAAACTGGAGAATGGACTGAGCTGGAATAAGTTTTATTTTGTAAAATATCAGCAGAATTATTCTGAATAAGTTATGCATCAGGATACACTCTATTTCAGGGTGTATCTTTTTTTTATGCCTAAATAAATTTTGATTGCAATCAGTTTAGGGCTATGATAAAATTTCTAATTAGTAAATAAAAAGGGGGATAACGATTAATCATGCTAAAAAAGTTTTTAAGCTATTATAAAAATCACTGGAAATTATTCGCAGCTACTATTGGTAGTGCTGTTTTAATGTCGGGTCTTGACTTAATTTATCCGATGTTTATTCAGCAGCTGATAGATGAACATTTTCCGGCCAGAAATTTAAATATGATGGTCCGAATTTCAGTGATTTTATTAATTATTTATGTACTACGTTTTGTTTTCCAATACATAGTCCATTACTGGGGTCATGTAGTTGGGATTCGGATGGAAACTGATATGCGCTCAGATTTATTTACCCATCTGCAGAAGTTATCTTTTAAGTTTTATGATAATAATAAAGTTGGTTATTTAATGTCCAGGGTTGTTAATGATTTGAATAATATTTCCGAACTGGCTCACCACGGGCCGGAGGATTTACTTATTTCTTCAATGTTATTAGTAGGTTCGTTTTTAATTTTAATTAATATGCACTGGCAGCTGGCTTTAGTTACCTTTGCTCTCATCCCAATTATGTTCTTTTTCTCGAAAAAACTGGGAGAAAAAATGTATCATGCCTTTAAGGTAATTCGAGAAAAAATGGCAGAGGTAAATACAATAGTCGAAGATAGTTTAAGTGGAATTAGAGTAGTTAAGTCTTTTACCAATGAAGACTATGAAAATGAAAAATTCTGTGAAGGTAATCATAACTACCGTCGTTCCCGGGAATGGGCAATGAAAAATATGGCTCAGTTTCATTCGGGGATGAATCTATTTATCAACTTAATTCGTCTGAGCACCCTGGCAGCAGGGGGTTATTTTATCTATAATGGCTCACTTTCGGTTGGTCAGATGGTAGCCTTTCTCTTTTATGTAGATATGTTTATGAATCCAATCCGAAGGCTGGTTAACTTTAATGAACAGCTGCAGCGTGGGATGTCTGGTTTCAGTCGTTTTAAAGAATTATTAGAGGTTGATCCTGAGATAATTGATCGGCCTGAAGCAGAGGAATTAAAGGATGTTGAAGGATTAATTAAATATGAAGATGTAAGCTTTGGCTATGATAATCACGAAAAGGTATTAAGCAATGTTGATATAGAAATTGAACCTGGTAAAACAGTGGCCTTTGTTGGCCCATCTGGTGCAGGTAAGTCAACTTTGACCAAACTGCTGCCTCGTTTCTATGAGATTGATAGTGGCCGTCTTTCTATTGATAATATTGATATTCAAGAAGTGACATTAGATTCACTCCGCCGAAATATTGGTATTGTCCAGCAGGATGTTTTTCTTTTTAATGGTACAGTTAGAGAAAATATTGCTTATGGTACAGCTAATGCCTCTGATGCAGAAATTATAGAAGCAGCTGAGAAAGCCAATGCTCATGACTTTATTTTAAATTTAACTAATGGTTATGAGACTGATATAGGAGAAAGAGGAGTTAAACTCTCAGGGGGACAGAAGCAGCGAGTTTCAATTGCGCGTTCATTTTTAAAGAACCCTCCGATTTTAATTCTGGATGAGGCAACATCTTCACTTGATAACCGCAGTGAAAAGATTATTCAGGAATCATTAGAAAAACTGTCAGAAGGTAGAACTACTCTGGTTATTGCTCACCGACTGTCTACAGTGATCAATGCTGATCAAATTATTGTTTTAACTGAGGCAGGCATAGTTGAGCGCGGCAGACATCAGGAGTTAATTGAAAATGGTGGCGAATACGCTCAGTTATACAATGAACAATTCACTTCAGAACTGGCAGGATAAACAGAATAATTCAGATAAAAGTTAATTAATACTAGAATTGATTTAGCTGCATAAAGTTTACTTAAAAGTCGGGTGCTGAACCCGGCTTTTTTCTTTGACAAGAGCAGAAAAATCTGCGATACTATAAACAGAAATCAATCTTCATTATTTATGATTAAAACTAAATTTAAACCAAAAAATTATTTTTAAATAAAGAAAGGAAGATCTGTAATGAGCAAAAAACTATATCGCTCTCGTGATGATAGGATGATAGCTGGAGTTTGTGGTGGACTGGCAGATTATTTTAATGTTGATTCTTCTTTAATTAGAATTGCTGTTTTATTTGTCTTTTTATTCCAGGGAGTAGGCTTAATTGCCTATATTATTGCCTGGCTTGTAATGTCAGAGGAGCCGGTTAAGAACGAGTATCGAATGCCTGATGATTATTATATTGAAGATGAAAAAGCTCAAGATAATATAAATCAAGAAGAGAATGGAAGCAAAGCGAGTGATAAAAAAAGAAATGAAGATGACGAATATGAGGCCAGAAAAAATAAAGAAAAGGAATATTACGAGCAATATAATGAGCAGAGTTCAAAAAGTAGCAACAATAATCGGCGCAAACTTTTTGCTGTAATTATGATTTTAGTCGGTTCGATTTTTTTAGTTGATATTTGGATTCCAGATCTCTACTGGGAAAAGTACTGGCCTTTAATTTTAATTGCTGCAGGTGTTTTAATGCTCAAAGGTGATAACAATGACAGATAATCGAGATAGGAGCTTGATTGCAATAATCTTAATTTTTGCAGGGATAATATTTTTGGGAGATACCCTTGGTGAATATAATTTTAATATCTTCTTTTTTATCCGCAGCTACTGGCCTGTCTTGTTGATTATTTTTGGTTTTCATATTTTACTGCAGAAAAGCAGTCTCTGGTTTATTGTTCCCATAATAGTAATTGGTCTGGCTTTATATCTAATCTATATGCTGGTTAATCAGCAGCCATTTTATTTTGTACCACAGATTAGAATGCGTATTTTCGATTTTAATAATTTGCCTTTTAGGTAAAATATGTTAAAAAAATAATTGCAAAGAATAACCACCTGAGCCAGCTCAGGTGGAATTTAATTATATATTCTTCAGCTAATCAGCTAAATCTAGAATTTAGTTAAGTGAAAGCCTTTTTTCGATTATTGGAGCCAGGATTAAAACCATTATTATTTTCAATAAATCACCTGGTATAAAAGGTATTACTGTTAAATTGAGAGAAGCTATTATTCCAGTTCCTGTTATAAAAGCAAAATAAATGCTGCCAATAAGATAGTTACTTAAGACAGCGGTGGTTAAAATAACGAAGTCTTTTTTATAATTACCGCTGCAGTAAGCAGCAATCCAGGCAGCAATTACAAAACTGATTAAAAAACCACCTGTAGGCCCGATGATTACACCGAGACCACCCTGTCCGCCTGAGAAAATTGGCAGGCCGAAGGCTCCGAGTAAAAGGTATGTAATTTGAGCTAAAACACCATATTTTTTACCAAGTAGTCTTCCAGAGAGTAGAACAAAAAATGTCTGCAGAGTTATCGGAACGGGTCCAACTGGAATTATAAGATAGGCACCAACAGCAGTCAAAGCTGCCATTAAAGCTGCTTTGATCATTTTATTTGTTTTCATTTTGAAACTCCTTTCGTTTTCTATTTATTTTATTAGAAGCAGTCAAGAATCTGACCAGTAGTCAAATTCTTTTAAATAATGTTATCACAAAGCTTAAGTTATTTAAATAGTATTTTATAGATTTATTAACAAAATTTCAATTGGGGGATAATTATGCAGGAATTATATTTAAAAGCACCGGCCAAAATCAATCTTGCTCTACATGTTAAAGGTCTGAGAGAAGATAGTTTTCACGAACTACAGATGATTATGCAGAGTATTAGTCTGGCTGACAGGATAAAATTAAAGAAAAAGAGTGGAGGAATTATTGTAAAAAGTTCACATACTGAACTTCCGACCGACGAAGAAAATCTGGCCTATCAGGCAGCTGAAATTTTCTTTAAAAAGAATCCTGAAATCAAGCAGGGAGTGGAGATTTATATTGCTAAAAACATTCCGATAGCGGCTGGTATGGCTGGTGGGAGTACAGATGCTGCAGCAGTAATGCGGGGGCTTTATCAGCTTTTTGAAATGGAAGCAGATTTTGATAGTATGCAGGGAGACCTTGAAAGTATAGGTTCAGATGTACCTTACTGTCTGGAAGGAGGCACAGTTTATGCTTCCGGCCGAGGTGAAATTCTTGAGTCACTTCCTTTTATTGGTGAAAAGCATCTGGTTGTGGTTACACCTACTTTTAAAATTTCTACACCAGAAGTGTATAAATTGTATGATAAATTAAAGGGCTATCAAAATTTTAATTTTAATTTAATACTGGATAATTTAAAAAACAAAGAAGAGATAGATTGGAGTCTTGATTATAAAAATGATTTAAAAAAATCTGCAGAAAATCTATGTCCAGAGATCAAAGAAATAAAGGATATATTCAAGAATACCAAAGCTGATTTTACAATGCTTTCTGGAAGTGGACCGACAGTATTTTCTATTTATAGCAGCAGAGAAGAGGCAGAAAAAGTTGCTGCTAAATGGCCCCGCAAGAATGACTTTGTAACAGCAGTTAAGACAATTGACAGCTATTAAAAAATATTATTAAAGCAATAAATAAAAGCTAACATAAGATTGACATGACCTGCAATCCGTGTTATACTTTCTGCAATAATTATTATGATTTTTAGGACTTTGGGAGTAGTGATAGTTATGAAAAGGGAAAAGAATATCACAATGAAGGAAGCAAAAGAGAAAACAGGATTGAGTTCCAGACAGATCCGTTATTATGATCAGGAGGATTTAATTTTTCCTGCCCGCAGTAGTGGTAATCAGCGTCTTTTTTCAAAAAACGATATTAAAAGATTATTGAAAATCAAAGCTCTGCTGGCAGCTGGTAACAGTATAGAAACTGTGCGATCGAAATTGCGAGCTCCAGAAATTGATCAGGATTTGGAAATTGAAAGCGATTTTGATGACCATTTTGATTATTATTCAGATGTTGATTTAGATTCACTTTATCCTGTGTCTAATCGTTCAGAATTGATAAAAAAACTTTCCCGGAGTAATCAGGAAGACTCCCAGGAGGAGGAAGAATAAGTGAAAAAATTAAGTAGAGATAAGATTTTAAAGATTGCCGATGAGAAAAATGTAGAATTTATTCGACTGCAGTTTGTTGATATTTTGGGTGTTATCAAAAATGTAGCAATTACAATAGAACAGCTGCCAGATGCACTTGATGGTAAGATAATGTTTGATGGTTCATCTATTGAGGGCTATACTCGTATCCATGAATCCGATATGTATTTAAGACCTGACTATGATACTTTTACAATTTTTCCCTGGGAAACCACTGGTGGCTGTACAGCCAGAATGATGTGTGATATTTATTTGCCTGATGGAGAACCTTTTGTGGGCTGTCCTAGAGGTGCCTTGAGAAGAGCAGTGGCAGAAGCAGAGGAAATGGGATATGAAATGTTTGCTGGACCTGAGCCAGAATTTTTTCTTTTTGAAAAGGATTCTGAAGGAAATCCGACAACGAAGACCCATGATAAAGGTGGATATTTTGATCTCTCTCCGGTTGACTTAGGAGGAGAGGCACGTCGCGACACAGTACTTGCTCTTAAAAAAATGGGCTTTGAAGTAGAAGCAGCTCACCATGAGGTAGCTCCAGGTCAGCACGAAATTGACTTTAAATATACATCAGCTTTAAGAACAGCAGATAATATTGCAACTTTTAAATTTGTGACAAAAATTATTGCAATGCAGCACAATTTACATGCTACATTTATGCCAAAACCTATTTATGGAGAAAGTGGTTCTGGAATGCATGTCCACCAGTCTTTATATAAAGATGGTCAAAATGCATTTTACGATCCTGAAGATGAGCATGGTTTAAGTGAAATTGCATATTATTACATAGGTGGACTATTAAAACATGCTAAAGAAACTACTGCAATTTTAAACCCCACTATTAATTCTTATAAAAGACTGGTTCCGGGATATGAGGCACCTGTTTATATTTCCTGGTCAACTCAAAACCGTAGTGCTTTAGTAAGAGTTCCTTCTGCAAGAGGGAATGGAACAAGATTAGAATTGAGGAATCCTGATCCGGCAGCAAATCCATATCTGGCAACTGCTGTAATGCTGAGAGCTGGACTTGATGGAATAAAAAATAAAATAGATCCAGGCGAACAAACTACAGATAATATTTATGAAATGGGTTATAAAGAGAGAAAATCTAGAGGGATTAAAAGTCTTCCTGGTTCTTTGGAAGGGGCGCTTAAGCATTTTCAGGAAAGTGAATTTATGCGAGAGGCACTGGGAGAACATATTTTTAATCATCTAGTTGAAGCCAAAAAAATTGAATGGTCTGTTTACAAAAAACAGGTTCATAACTGGGAAATTGATCAGTACTTAACAACTTATTAATTAATAGCTGGGAGGGTTGAACATGGAAGGTAGAGAAAATATTCAGGAACATTTAAAAAATATAAATATGAAGAAGCTTGACACCAGAACAATATCGTTTTTAGCCCTATTTATTGCTTTTACAGCTGTTGCTACCTATCTACATATTCCTGGTCCCAGCAGTTCTTATTTTAACCTGGGAGAAGTAGCAATCTACACAATCGCTCTAACCTTCGGTGCTAAAGCGGGAGGGATTGCAGGGGGAGTAGGCTCTGCCCTGATGGATATTATTTTGGGATATTCAATTTGGGCTCCTTTTACTTTTGTGATCAAGGGCTTAGAAGGACTACTGGTTGGTAAAATTGCCAGTCAGGACCAGGAGCAAAAATTTGACAGAAAAATATTTGCAATAATTGTTGGTGGTAATGTGATGATTATAGGTTATGCACTGGCTAAGGCTTTTCTACTCAGCTGGGCAGTTGTTTTACCTGAAATAGGAATTGACTTTGCTCAGATGTTGATCGGAGGAGTTCTTGCAATTCCACTTTCTCACCATCTTGATAATTACTTTGGGAAGTGATAGTTTTGGAAATAGGAAAACTCGCAGGAGATAAGTTAAAAAAGACAATACTTGACAAAATTGACCATTTTCGTTCAGATGTACTGGTGCCGGCTGGCCCGGGTGAGGATAGTGCAGTAATTGATCTTGGAGACTATTTACTGGTGGTATCTTCTGATCCGATTACCGGGGCCGAAAAAAATGCCGGTTATCTGGCTGTCAATGTCGCCTGTAATGATCTTGCAGCGGCTGGAGCTGAACCCTTTGGAATTCAGGTTGTTTTATTATTACCTCCTAATCTGGGCGAAAAAAAAGCAGAAATGTTAATGAAAGAGATAGTAAGTACCGCAAAAGCAATGAATATTGAAGTTCTGGGTGGACATACAGAAATAACTGATTTAGTTCAAAAACCAATAATTACGATAACCGCCTTAGGAAAGGCAAAAAAGGGTGAATTAACTTCCAGCTCGGCTGCAGAAGCGGGCGATATTTTGTATATTTCTAAAGGTATGGGAATTGAAGGAAGTTACATTTTAGCCAGTGATTTTAAAGAGCACTTAATAAATAAAGGAGTCAGTAAGCAGTCACTGCTTACAGTTTCGAGATATGTAAATCTTTTAAGTGTAATTCCAGAAAGTAGAATAGCACGAAAAAATGGAGTAAAAGCTATGCATGATGTCACAGAAGGTGGAGTTTATGGTGCAATTGCTGAAATGGCAGCAGCCTCAAAACTTGGTTTTGTAATTGAAAAAGACAATTTCAAGTTAAAGCCTGAAGTTGAAGAGATTTGCGGCAAACTGAATATAGATCCAGCAGCATTAATTTCGTCTGGTGCTATGTTAATGGCTGCCGCTCCGGAAAATGATCTAGAATCAGTTTTTGCTGAACAAGATTTAGAAATAATGAGGGTCGGCAGATTGATTGAAGATGGATCTTATATAGAAGAAAATGGAATAAAAACGGAATTTGAAGTTCCAGAGAAAGATGAATTATGGAAATTTATTGAAAAAATCACAAATAGGCCTTGACATTTACATTTAATGGAATTATAATGTTATTAACAAATAATTCCAAAGGCGGTGTATTTATGAAAATTACAGATGTCAGAGTTTTTCCGGTCGAGATTAATGGAAGTATGGTCAAGGCTTATGCAACAGTAACCTTTGATGACTCTTTTGTTGTTCGGGATATGCGGGTTATTGAGGGGAAGAATGGGATTTTTCTCTCAATGCCTGCCAGAAGGAAGAGAAACGGAGACTATCAGGATGTCTGTTTCCCAATTTCCGCTAAGTTAAGGGATCTAATGGAAAACGAAGTTTTGGAAAAGTTTGATGATCTGCTGGCAAGTGCCTAATTTTAAGTATTTACTTTGATTAAATAATTCTCGGAAAATAACACTGCCCTATATAAGGTAGTGTTATTTTTTTGCTGTATTTTTGTTCTCTTGACAAAAGCTTATTTCTCTGTTATACTTCAAGCGATTAAAGAACTATAGTGGACGATTAATGCCTGGTTATAACATTACTTGATATAAGAGGATATATTCCTTATTAAAAGGAGGATATTGTAAATGACAGACCTTTTAAGTATTATTCTGGCGGCTGGTAAAGGAACCAGAATGAAATCAGACAAAATTAAGGTCTTACATCCGGTTGCTGGCAAAGCAATAATTAAACATGTTTTAAATACTTTAGACGGCCTTAACAGTAAGATTGTTAATGTAATTGGCCATCAAAAAGAAGAAGTTCAGTCAGAACTAGAAGATTTAGATAAATGGGATTTAAATTATGTAGTCCAGGCTAAACAGCTGGGTACAGGTCACGCTGTGCAGCAGGCAGAAAGTTATATTAAAAACCATGAGGGAGCAGTTTTGATTCTTTATGGAGATACTCCTCTCTTAAGAAAAGAAACTATTGCTGATTTTGTAAAAGAACATCAGCAAAACAATTCTGATTTAACAGTTATGACAGCACTCATTGATGATCCAGATGGTTATGGCAGAATTGTCAAGGATGAAGACGATAATTTAACTGCTATTGTAGAAGAAAAAGATGCTGATTTAGAAACTAAAAAAATTAAAGAAATTAATAGCGGCGTAAATTGTATAGATAGTGAACTATTAAGAGATTTTCTAAAAAATATGGATAATAATAATTCTCAAGCAGAATATTACTTAACTGATATTATAGAATTTGCTGTGAGTAAAAATAAAAAAATCAATACATATACTGTTCAGGATTCTGATGAAATAATAGGTATTAATACTAGAAAACAGCAGGCTAAAGCTGAAAAAATATTACGTAATAGAATTATTGCTAAACATTTAAATAATGGTGTTACAATAATTGATCCTGATACTACCTTTATCGATTCCGAGGTAGAGATTGAACAGGATGTCACAATTTATCCTTTCAATTATTTAGAAGGCAAAACAAAAGTGGCTAAAAATACTATTATTAATCCAAACTGCAAATTAAAAGATGCAGTTATCGGAGAAAATGTAGAAATTCTTTCTAATACCATTATCAAGGAAAGTACAGTTGGAGCTGGAACTAATGTTGGTCCATTTGCTTACTTAAGACCTGGTTCAAAAGTAGCAGACAACTGTAAAATTGGTGACTTTGTGGAGCTTAAAAAGACTACAGTAAAAAGTGGGGCTAAAGTTCCTCATTTGTGTTATGCTGGTGACGCTGAGATTGGTGAAAGAACAAATATAGGTGCAGGAACGATTTTTGCCAATTATGATGGAGAAAATAAGTTTAAAACTAAAGTAGGTAAAGACGCCTTTATTGGTAGTGATTCTATTTTAGTTGCGCCCTTAAAAATCGGAAATGGTGCTAAAACGGCGGCTGGTTCCGTAGTGACTAAAGATGTTAATGCTGGTGATACTGTAATGGGGGTTCCTGCTAAAATTTATAAATCTAAAAAGCAGGAAGGCTAAATTATGAAAAGGAATAAGCCAGGGGGTCAAAAAATGTCCAGTTATAGTGAACAGTTAAAAATATTTGCAGGTAATGCACATCCTGAGTTAGCCCAGGATCTTTGTGATTATCTGGGGACCGAATTAGTTAATGCTGATGTAACAAGGTTTAAAGATGGAGAAATTGGTGTTCGAACTCATGAAACTGTTAGGGGTTCAGATGTGTTTGTTGTGCAGCCGACTTCACCTCCTGTTAATGAAAATTTAATGGAGCTGCTGATAATTATTGATGCGTTGAGAAGAGCATCGGCAAGGCGAATAACTGCTGTAATTCCCTATTATGGTTATGCAAGGCAGGATAGAAAAGCAAGGCCGCGGGATCCGATAACTTCAAAACTTGTTGCTAATCTGTTAACTCAGGCAGGGGCTCGCAGAGTTTTATCAATTGATTTTCATGCCCCCCAGATTCAGGGCTTTTTTGATATTCCGGTTGATCATTTATATGCTTCACCGATTATGGTTGATTATTTTAAGGAATTTGATCGTTCAGATCTGATTGCTGTTGCTCCTGATGTAGGTTCTGTAAAAAGAGTTCGGTCTTTTGCCGAAACGCTGAACATTCCAATGGCAATTATTGATAAGCGAAGACCCAAACCTAATGTGGCAGAAGTAATGAATGTTATCGGAGAAGTAGATGGCAAAAATGTTATTCTTTTAGATGATATAATAGATACTGCCGGTACTATTACAGCTGCTGCTGAGGTGCTTAAAGAAAAAGGGGCTAAGGATGTTTATGCCTGTGGAACTCATGCTTTATTTTCTGGACCTGCTGTTGAGCGCTTAAAAAAGGCTCCAATTACTAAAATAGTTGTGACTAATACAATAGCTCAAAAAGAGCATGGACTTGATAATCTGGAAGTGCTTTCTGTTGCTCCACTGGTTGGAGAAGCTATTGATCGAATTTTTAAGGATTTATCTGTAAGTGTATTATTTTAAATAATTTTATAAATAATTTTTCAAAACACTTGCTCAAAATATGCTTTAATGTTATAATAAAATTTGTTATGTATTATTATCGAAGATTTGCCAGTATTATAGACTAATCTGGCTTAAAATTTAATTTATGCAAGGAGAGGATAGTCATGGAGAGACATTCTATTGAAGCTGAACTAAGGACTAAAACTGGAAAGGGTGCAGCCCGTCAGATAAGAAGAAGCGGACTCATTCCTGGTGTTGTTTATGGAAGAGGAAATGATCCAAGAGCGATTAAAGTGGATCCACAGAATATCGAAAAGCTTCTACTATCAAATGCTATCTTTGATCTGACTTTTGTCGGAGAAGATGGAAAAGAAGATGAAGCAGTTGTAATTATTAAAGATTACCAGAAAGATGTAATCAAGCGGAATCTGCTTCACGTAGATTTTCAATTTATTTCTATGGATGAGAAGATCACTGTTTCTGTACCAATGCATTTAGAAGGAGAAGCAGCTGGAGTCCGCGATGGTGGAGTATTACAGCAGCTCTTACGTGAAATTGAAATTGATGCATTACCTGCAGAAATCCCTGAAGAAATTACAATTGATATTTCTGAACTTGAGGTTGGAGAATCTTTATCTGTAGCTGACCTTGAACTTCCAGAAGGTATTGATCTGGTAACAGGAAGTGACGAAGTTATTGTAACTGTTGTTACACCTACCGAACTTATCGAAGAAGACGAAGAAGAGGAAGAGGAAGAATTCTTAGAGCCAGAAGTAATCGGCGAAGAGGACGAAGAAGACGAAGAAGGAGAAGAAGGGGCAGACGAACCAGAGCCCTGGGAATAATTAAATCAAAAATAT
>Ga0306868_1000289_pt1 | contig 35499 bp, 33 predicted proteins | sample AntRauTorckE6832_FD_190411 | JGI IMG/M metagenome (GOLD analysis project Ga0306868, IMG submission 190411) | Saline lake microbial communities from Rauer Islands, Antarctica - Metagenome Torckler E6 #832 (v2) (version 2) | ecosystem: Environmental > Aquatic > Non-marine Saline and Alkaline >... | reverse complement strand
TGTTTTCTGTTTCTAACATATAAGTGCCCCCCATCTATTTCCAGTATTCTTTCATTTTTTTACTTAACAGTTGAAAATCTTCTTTTTCCGGCCACAACTCACGATTATCTTTTTCTCTCATTGCTGAAACCAAATTAGCAAAAAGCTGTTTGTTATTAAAATATTTAGCAAAATCATCCCTGATCTCTGCCCGAGCCGAATTACCATCATAAGGACATGAACTCTTATTTAAGTCTATTTCTCTTTTTTTAATTTCTTCAATAATTATATTTTCTCTTAAATAAATTAGAGGTCTTATGATTTCGACTCCACTTTCACTCAAATACCTTTTAGGCTGCAGAGCCTTTAATTGTCCAGAGTAAAAAATACTCATTAAATAAGTCTCCACAGCATCATCCAGGTGATGCCCAAAGGCCAGCTTATTTAAATCATTTTCTACTAAATAATTTACCATTGCTCCCTTTCTAAAATGAGCACACTTAGAACAGGGATTTTCAGCTTCTGCTTCATTTATGTAGTCTGCAATTTCAGTCTCTATAATCTTCAATTCAATATTTAATTGGTCACAGAATAATTTGATTTTATCAGCACTTGAATTTTCAAAACCAGGATCTACATGAACTGCTGTTAAGCTGAAATCTTTTTTAAAATGATCTGAAAATATTTTCAAAATCATTAATAAAAAAGTACTATCCTTCCCCCCAGAAAGACCAACTGCCAGGCGATCCCCATCATTTATTAAGTTGAATTCTGCAACTACTTTAACTACTTTTGCTGTAATAGAGCTGTCAAATGATAAATCCATAATTACTCCTTAATATTTATTTTGCTTTTCTTATATCTTTCCCAAAAGGCATCAATGATAAATATGCAAGTTTTAAGCTCTGCTTAGCAAAAGGGATTCCAATAATAGTAACCCCAAAAATTAAGGCTGAAACTAAATTAATAACAGCAAGCTCCCAGCCAAAAACAATGATCCAGATAATATTGGCAATTAAGCCGATTGAAGAATTATTCTTCTCAACTATTTCTTTGCCAAAGGGCGCAATTTGCATTTTTGCCATTTTAAAACACTGTTTACCAACTGGAATTCCAATAATCGTAATTGACCACAAAACACCAGCAATCCACCAGCCAATAGCTTCAATTAGACCTCCAAATATAAACCAGATGATATTCCCCAGTAAAGTCATATATATTCGCCCCCTTAAATAAGCCAATTATAAATAATCATTATAAATATTGTTAATGCCGTCAGGTAATTAATTATTATAAAGTTTTTAACAGATAAAATAAATGTTTCTTTTTTGTCCTGCTTTTTTTTAAATTTGTTGATATTATCCTGAACCTTAAAAATAGATAACAGTGATAGAAGTGATAAAAACGGGAGTATCTTGAAGATAACTGCAATTAGAATGCTAAAATAAGAAAAATAATATAAATAACTAAATAACTTAAGACTACTGCTGCGCGAAATATAAGTAGGAAGTGTATAACGATTATTTGCTAAATCATCATCAATATCACAAATATTATTAGCCAGCATAATATTGGCAATCCCCAAAATAAGAGGCAGTGAAAAAATGAATATTTTAATAATCTCTATGTATTCTAATTGAATAATTAATAGACTTGAATCTGAAATCAGATCAACTAAATTCAAATTATGAATATATACTGTCAAAAAAGTAATAAAAAAACCCATAGTAAAACCAGAAAAAATTTCTCCTAAAGGAGTTCTAGAAATTGGAACAGGTCCAGAAGTATACAAAATACCAATTATAAAAGATATAATCCCAATCAATAACAATATAACATCAGTCTTTAAATAAAGCAGTAAACCACTTACTACTGCCACAAAAAACAGGAAAAATATAATTACTTCTACAGTTTTCTTTGTCAAATTATAATTAACAATCGCATTATGCTCTTCATAATTAAAGCCCTCTTTTTTTTCAGCTCTGAGAAAATCCTGATAATTATTGATCGCAGTTGTTCCCATATCTACAAAGAACAAAGAAAAAAAGAGCAGTATAAAATTTAAAATAGTAAAATTCGAATAATGATATAATAAATATAAATTCCCCAATAAAAAAGGAGTGAAACTTGCAATTTTTGTTCTAATTTCTACCAGTTTTAAAAAAGCAGTTAATGACACCCTTTTCACCCCTGCTCTTCCTTTCTGAATTTATCATGCAATTTTTGATAAACAAATTCAGGAACCAGATCTTTTATATTTCCATCAAAATATGCCGCCTCTTTAATCACACTTGAGCTTAAAAAAGCATATTTAGTATCTGTCATCAGAAAAATAGTTTCAATTTCATCATCAAGGTGTTTATTCATTGAAGCCATCTGAAATTCACCTTCAAAATCTGATACAGCTCTCAAGCCCCGTAAAATAGCTTCTCCCTCAATAGAATGGACATATTTAGTGGTTAAACCAGAAAAAGAATCAACCTTTACATTATTAAATTTTTTAGTTGCTTTTTTTAACATTTGAACTCGTTCTTCCATTGTAAAGACCGGATCTTTATTAGGGTTACAGAATACCGAAACAATTACTTCATCAAAGATTTTGGCTGCTCGCTCAACAATATCTAGATGTCCATTTGTAACAGGATCAAAACTGCCTGGATATACTATTTTTTTACTCATATTAACTACCCCTTGAAGTACGATTTAGTTTATAGATTGTTAATAATGAATTTCCATAATTTTTGTTTTTAATAATACTTAAATCATTAAATTCTGTAGCCTCTTCAGCAGCTGATTTTTCACTGATAATTAATCCATCTTTTTTTAATAAATTGTTCTTAACTATCAGTTCAACAGCCTCAGCTGTCATTTCTTTTTCGTAAGGTGGATCCATAAAAATCATATCATATTTTCGACGACAATTTTTTAAATATAAATACACATCCTGATTAAAAAGCTCTGCTTGCTCAAAAAGTTTTGCTTTTTTTAAGTTATCTTCGATTATTTTTAAATGAGCTCTCTTTAATTCCACAAAATCAGCTTTTACTGCACCTCTACTCAAAGCTTCAATACCAAGACTACCAAAACCGGCAAACAAATCTAAAATCTCAGCTCCCGGCAGATAAAAAGCAATAATATTGAACATTGATTCTTTTACGCGATCAAGAGTTGGTCGAACATCTCTTCCCTTAAGACTTTTCAACTTTAAACCACCAGCTTTGCCGGCAATAATTCTCATTAAATAACTCCTCCAAATTAATTAAATCTTTAATTCTATTTTAGAAATAATTTCAGCTAAATTTTTATATTTTTGCTGCCAATTTTCATTGATTACTATATTTTGGGCTTCATCTCTTGCTTCTACTAATAATTTCTGATCATCAATTAAACTGGCCACTTTTAAATCATCTATTCCGTGCTGTTTTGTACCAAAAAATTCTCCAGGACCTCTCATCTTTAAGTCTTCTTCTGCAATTAAAAATCCATTGTTACTTTTACACATGATTTCTAAACGATGAGAAGCATCTTCTCCTGGTGGGTTTGAGATCAGAATACAGTATGATTGATGACGACCTCGACCAACCCGTCCTCTGAGCTGGTGCAGCTGAGCCAAACCAAATCTTTCTGCATTTTCAATTATCATAATGCTGGCATTACTGACATCTACCCCCACTTCAATTACTGTAGTAGCTACCAAAACATCAATTTCTCCATCTCTAAACTTTTCCATTATTTCTTTTTTTTGATCCGAAGCAATAGAGCTATGGATTAAAGCAAGCTTATAATCTTTTAAAAATCCAGACTGCAGATCCTTAAATAACTCTTCTGCTGAAACTAAATCTGGCATTTCTTCGGATTTCTCAATTAAAGGACAGACAATATAAGCCTGTCTGCCGACTTCAATTTTTTCTTTTAAAAAAGCATAAATCTGCTTTCGTCTATTTTCTCTTCTCCAGAATGTAGCAATCTCTTTTCTCCCCGGAGGCATCTCATCAATAACAGAAAGATCTAAATCACCATAAATCAGCATTGCCATTGAGCGGGGAATTGGAGTTGCTGTCATAATCAATAGATCAGGGCTATCTCCCTTTTCTTTTAAACTGTGGCGCTGTTCTACTCCAAAACGATGCTGCTCATCAATTACAATTAAACCTGGATTATCATAATTTAAGCTTTCTTGAAAAAGTGCATGGGTTCCAATAATCAGGTCAGTCTCTCCCGCCTCAATTTCAGCCTCAATCTGCTCACGTTCTGAAGCCTTTATACTCCCTGTTAATATCTCGATTTTATAATTAAAATCAGTTAAGAGCTCTTTGAAATTCAGAAAATGCTGTTCTGCCAGTATCTCTGTCGGAGCCATAAATACACCCTGAAAACCATTGGCTATACTCTGCAGAAGTGCTAAAGCTGCCACAACTGTCTTGCCAGAGCCAACATCTCCCTGTAGTAATCTCGACATAGTTTTTTTAGATTCCATATCTTTTCTAATTTCCGAACTAACCCGCTTCTGGGCATCAGTCAGTTCAAAATCAAGAGCAGTTAAAAATTTTTCACTTTCTTTTTCTTTAAAATGATGGCTGATTCCTTTTAGATCATTATATTTTTTCTTTTCTTCCAGAGCATAAAGCTGCAAATAAAAAAATTCTTCAAAAGCAAGCCTTTCCCTGGATAGTTTTTGATGCTTTTCATTTTTAGGGAAATGCATTCCCAGAATCGCTGTTTTTAGTCCAGGGAAATCATGATCTTTTCTGATAGTTTCCGGCAGCTGATCTTCAAATAAAAAGACGTGACTTTTTAAAGCATTGGCAATTACTCTGCGGAGACGACGCTGAGTTATTCCTTCAGTCAGAGAATAAATAGGAACAATCCTACCTGTATTTAAAACTGAAGCATCAGAACCTATTTTTTCGTAAACTGGATTATTAATTTCTTTTCTTTTATATTTTCTCCAATTTTTTTCGCTTATCTTGCCACTGATTATATATTTATCGCCTTCCTGAAACTGATCTCGTAGATAAGACTGATTATACCAGATCCCATTTACAACATCACTTCCATCAGAAAAAGTTACCCGCAGCAGATCAAGATTGTATCTAATTTTTTGATAATCAATTTTTAAAACTTCAACTTTAAAATTAGCCTGTTCTCCTACAGCTGTATACTTTATTTGACTTATCTGACTTCGATCCTCATATTCTCTGGGAAAATAATATAAAAGATCTCTGACTGTTTTTATTCCTAATTTGGAAAGGCGCTCGGCCCATTTGGGCCCAACACCTTTGATAAATTTCACTTCATCTGAAAGTTTAAATTTCATTCTCCCAACAATTCTCCTCGATAAATAACAATACCATAAACTAGCGGTCCGGTATGAGAACTCAATACTGTTCCAATTCTGTTTTCTAAAAGTAGATATTCAAAATTATTCTGAGACTGAAGTTCAGTCCCTAAAAGATTCTTTAGCTGTTTATAGTTATCGCTATTTTTGCCATAAATATAAGCAAAGTTAACCTTATCACTACCTGCAGCAGCTTCTAAAGCCAACTCAACCATTTTTTGATTTGTTTTTTTATAACCTCGTATTTTCTCTTTAGGAGTAATCTCCCCTGTTGCAGCAGAAAGTTCTAGAATTGGGTTAAAATTAAAGATATTGCCTAAAAAAGCCTGTGCTTTACCTATTCTTCCACCCTTTTCCAGGTAGCTGAGTTCATTAACAGTAAAATAAATTGTTAACTTTTCTCTTTCCTGCATCAGAGTTTCCTTGATTTCGTCCATATTTTTATCATTTGTAAGCATTTTTGCAGCCAGCAGGACCATAAAACCCAGTCCGGAACTGGTTGATTTAGAGTCTATAATTTCAATCTCTAACTCATCAATCTGAGCAGCTGCAAGCCTTGCAGACTCACAGGTTCCACTTAAAGCAGAGGATAAATGAATAGAAATTACCTGATCATAATTCTCAGCTAATTTCTTATATTTATCCATAAAAAGACCCACAGATGGTTGAGAAGTTGTAGGTAATTCTACTGCAGATTCCATCATTGCATAAAACTCTTCACTTTCCAGATCAACTTTATCATAATAAGTATCCTCTTCAATATGAACAGTTAAAGGTACAATTTCAATCTGGTATTTAGCCAAAATATCTGCTGGCAAATCACAGGTACTATCTGTTACTAAAGCAATCATCTTAACACATCCTATTCTAGTGAAATTATAAAGGGATAAAGAGGTTGACCACCAGGATAAATTTCGATTTCATCAAAATCAAAATTTTCTTCCATTATTTTTCTGATCTCTTCAGCCTCAGTCTCAGTTATTCCTTCACCATAATAAATGGTGACTAACTCTTCATCTTCAGCGACCTCTTTTAATAAGTTAATTACTGTTTCTTTTTCAGTATCAGCACTGACTAAGATATCTCCATCTTTTAAGCCAATATAATTATCTTTTTTTATTTCCAGACCATTAATCTTAGAATCTTTAACAGCCTTTGTTATTTCAAGTGTTTTTACATGTTTGATTTCAGCTTCCATACTTTCTTTTAATTCTGATGGAGAAGCCTGATCATCAAAAATCATTAATGCAGTTACTGCCTGTGGTATAGAACGAGTTTCAATAACTTCAATATTCTTTTGGCTCAATTCTGAAACCTGTTTAGCAGCCGAAATAATATTTTTATTATTTGGAAGTATTATAATCTGTTCAGTATTCATTCTTTCAACCACTTCTAAAAAATCATTGGTGGAGGGGTTCATTGATTGGCCGCCTTTAATTACATAATCAACTCCCAGTTCTTTTAAAATATTAACTACACCTTCACCATTAGCAACTGAGATAATGCCAATATTTTTATCCACAACGATTTCTGCATCTTCTTCAGCATTAGGAACAATTTCTTTTGATTCTGATTCTGTCACTGCCTCTGCTGCAGCATCTTTATTTTCTTTTGGTTTACTATCAGCTTCAGATTCATTTTTAGAATGATGAAACTGAGAATGATCAAAGTCAGCTTCATTTTCTAACTCAACTTTTTCCTGATTTTGCTTACGCATATTATCAATTTTTATATCAAAAACTTTACCTTTTTTTAAACCATATTCCAGCAAAACCCCGGGATGATTGGTATGAACGTGAATTTTTATTACATCATCACTACCAACAACCATAATAGAATCTCCATAGCTCTGCATATCTTTTCTAATCTTATCAATAACTCTATCAATCTTATTTTTTCGACTATCAATTTCAATTAACATCTGTGTACAGTAGGTAAATTTAATATCTTCTGCTATTTCAGATCTTTTTCTAGTCTTTTCTTCTGCAGCTGCAGCCTGATATTCTATTTTTTCTCCTTTTAATCCTTTTAACATTCCTTCAAGGATTGTCAGATAACCCTGTCCACCAGCATCTACAACTTCTGCTTCTTTTAGAACAGCAAGTAGTTCAGGAGTTCGTTCTAAAGACTCTTCGGCTGCTTTAATTGTTATCTCAAATAACTCCAGCAGATCCTTTACAGACCCCACTTCTGCAGTAGCTTTTTCGGCAGCTTCTCTAGAAACAGTTAAAATCGTTCCTTCCACTGGTTTTAAAACACCATGATAAGCCACCTCAGAAGCTTTTTCAAGTGCTTTAGCTAAATCTTTAGTTTTCATTTTCTTTTTATTCTTAAGGGCCTGTGCAAAGCCTCTAATTAACTGAGATAGTATGACACCAGAGTTTCCTCTAGCTCCCATTAAAGCACCTTTAGCAAGCGCTGCAGCCAGATTTGAAACACTTCCTGAATTATTATCTTCCAAGCTGGATACTGCTTCTTTAAAAGTCAAATACATATTTGTACCTGTATCACCATCTGGCACCGGAAAAACATTCAGTGAATCTATAAAAGATTTTTGTTCTTTCAGCCAGTATAATGATGTAAACATCATATCTTTAAATTGTTCTGCATCTACTGCAGTAATTTTTTCTTTATTATTAATTGGCATCGCCAACCCTCACTCCCCTTACATTAACATCTATTGTTACAACTTCAATTCCTACTTTTTTTTCGAGGGTATAGCGAACTCTTTCCATTACATTATGAGCTACTTCATGAATATTAGTGCCATATTCAACAATAATATTTAAATCCAGATGAACCTTTTCTTCACTAATATTAATACCAACACCCTTACTAATCTTGTCCCGACCTAAAAGATCTGCAAGACCATCCTGCATACTTCTGGAAGACATACCAACAAGACCATAACATTCCATTACAGCAATACCTGCTGTCTTAGCTATTACCTCTTCGTCAATTATAATCTTACCAAGTTCATTACTTAATTCTTTTTCCATTCTTTACACCTCTTTTCATACATAGTTATTTTATCTTATATAAAGACTTCATGCAAGAATAAAATTAAAAGAGCTTTTTTTATTAAATGCTCATTTATTACTAATTTCAAGATAAATTATTACTTTCCTGCATATTTATATTTAAATTTTTTCGAAATTTGCTTTTAAACTTGCTAAAGACTGTTTATCTATGTTAGAATGTAATCTGACAGAGATTTTTATATTTTTAAATAGGAGGTGTTTTTCTATGTCCAGAGTCTGCGAAATTTGCGGTAAAGGCGGAAATAAAGCCAATAGCATACAAAGACGTGGTAAAGCTAAGAAAAAAGGAGGAGTCGGACGTAACATTACAAGTTCTACTAAAAGAACTCAGCGTCCAAACCTAAAAAAAGTTAAAGCAATTGTTGACGGATCACCAAAAAGAATTAAGGTGTGTACTCAATGTCTTAAATCAGGTAATGTTGAAAGAGCTTACTAATTAAGATTTAGATAACAAAGGGAGTAGAGCATTAGCTAATGCTCTACTCCCTTTAGTACTTTCAAGAGCCAATTTATTATTTGTTTAAAACTTTTAATCGTTAATTTATTTTTTCTAAAACATAAATTAAAAGGCCATTTTTAAGATTAATCTCAGCCTCTTCACTTTCAATCAGATTACTGACCCCTCTGCTTTTAGAACGATAAATATTTTGATCTATTAAATTATACTTACAGCCTTTAATACTCAGACCTTTAACGACCCTGCTCTGTGGAATTAGAGAAAGTCTGAAACCTTTTTTTTGAAAAAATTGCTTCTTACCGTCAATTAAAGCAATCTCTGTATTTTTAGAAATAATACTAGCTTTTAAATTCAACTCATAAATATATTCCAAAAGATTTAAATTAGCAAGCTGTTGATCAATTCTCCCCCCTAAAGCAGAAGTTAAGTATATCTCTGTAAAATTATTTTTTTGACAGTAATCAACTGCAATTTCACTATCCGTCTGATCTTTTTCAACTGGATATTTTATTGTTTTTATCTTATTTTGGTTAAAATATTTCTTATTTGCTTCAGTTATAGAATCCAGATCACCAATTATCAGATCAGGCAGTAAGTTTAAAGTTCTCGCTTTATTGGCACCACCATCGACTGCTATAATTTTATCTATTTTTTTCTTTTCTATTATTTGCTTTAAATCTTCTTTTTCTAAATCAAGCTCACCATTTAAAATTAAAAGTGCCTTTTTTTTAGACATCAGCAGCTATACTCCTCATTTCCGCTAAAGCTCCAGCAGGATTATCCGCACCAAAAATTGCAGAGCCTGCAACTATAATATCAGCTCCTGCTTTTACAATTTCTTTTAAATTATAATCTTTAATTCCTCCATCAACTTCAATTTTACAATTATAATTATTATCTTCAATGATTTTCTTCAATTTAGCAATTTTTTCAGTCATCTGTGGTATATAAGACTGACCTCCAAATCCAGGATTAACAGACATAATTAAAACCTGATCCAGTTCAGGTAAAACATATTCTAAACTTTCTACCGGGGTTGCAGGATTGAGAGAAACTCCGGCTTTAATCCCCTGCTCTTTAATCAGTTGAACAGCTCGATGAATATGATCTGTAGCTTCTAGATGAACAGTTAAAATATCAGAACCAGCATCCACAAAATCCTTTATGAATCTTTCCGGTTTTGTAATCATTAAGTGAGTGTCAAAAGGCAGCTGACTGTGTTTTCTAATTGCACTAATTAATCCCGGGCCAAAAGTAATATTTGGTACATAAAGACCATCCATTACATCCAGGTGCAGATAATCAGCATCTTTTATTAATTGGATCTGATCTTTTAATTGACTAAAATCTGATGCAAGTAGTGAAGGTGCAAATTCAGTTTTCATTAGTATTTCCTCTCCCTTTCCTTTAGTTCGTTATATAGCTGTTGATAACTCTGATATCTTCTGACTGAAATCTCTCCACTTTCTACCTTTTGCTGTACAACACATCCCGGCTCATGCAGATGAGAACAGCGATTAAACTTACAGTCATTATTATATTTTGCAATCTCCGGGAAATACCAGGATAAATCCTCTGCTTCAATTTCTAAATCTAATTTAGCCATTGAAGAAAAGCCAGGAGTATCTGCAACCCAGCCATTGTTGGGCAGAGATAATAATTCTACCATTCTGGTCGTATGTACTCCTTTTTTTAGTTTTTTGCTTACTGCAGCAGTCTTTAAATCTGCATCCTCAATAACCTTATTTAAAAATGAAGATTTACCTGAGCCCGAGGGTCCTGTCAAAACATTAATTTTATTATTAAGTTTGTCAAATAGCTGATCCAGATTCTTATTTTCTTTAACACTAATAAAATCAAGCTGATATCCTGCCTCTTGATATTCTACAAAATTCTCTTTAAAACCTGCTTCTGCCCGATCAATTTTATTAATAACAATCAGCGGCTCAAAACCTGAGCTTTCAACCAGTAATAAAAATCTGTCCAGCAGTGAAGGGGTAAAATCAGGATCCTTAACTGAATGCATAATAACAACCTGATCAACATTAGCCACCTTTGGCCTTTTTAATAAATTATTGCGTGGGTAATAATTTTCCAGAATCATATTTTCTTTATCTATTTCTACATAATCTCCAGGATAAATTTTCTCTCTAATTTTACCTCTGATTCTACATTGATATATATTTTTGTTCTGATCAGCCACAAAGAAAAACCCACCTATCAATTTAATTAAAATACCCTTCATCTAAACTATCAACCCCCAAAACTTTCTGATTTTATTAATTGATTATCAAAATAGATTCGAATTTCTGTTTTTCCCTGACTTCGAATATCTCTGACTATATTATCTCCTGGTTCATGTACTGCCTGATAGACCTGATCCTGACCATTATCATCTTCAATTTCAATTCTGACCTCTCGGCTTTCAGATCCAGTAACATTTACAGAAATTCTATTTAAATGATAATCTTCATTAGAAATAGATTCTGAACCTCGACTAATAACAAAATCTACTGCAATTCCTTTAGGTAAATATTCTCCTGCTCTTACACTCTGTGAAATAACCTGGCCATCAGCAAACCTCTCAGAACTTTCTACACTAACCTGACCAATATTTAAACCGCTTTCTCTAATTAGATTAAATGCTTCTGACTGATTAAGCCCTGTTAAATCAGGCATTCTAACAGAAATATCTCGCTCTCCCCGACTGACAAAGAGTGTGATTTCACTTCCTTTTTCTAACTCAGCTCCTGCGGCAGGAATTTGATTAATAACTGTTCCCGGTTCTTCTGATAATCTAAAAATATACTGAATATCGCCACTACTCAAGGACAGATTATCTAATTCAATTAGAGCTTCCCTTAAAGAATTGCCAACAAAATCAGGTGTTTCAATCAATTGAGCTCCTCTGCTGACTGTAATATTTAGAGGACGACTCTGTTTAACTCTTAGACCGGCTGCAGGCTGCTGACTGACAATACGATTAGCTGCAATTTCTTCACTAAATACTCTTTCTTCATTTTCAACTAAGTTAAGACCTACTTCTGAAGCCATTTTTCTTGCCTCAGTTAAACTTTCTCCTTCAATATCTGGGACCTGAACAACAGGGACATTTGTATATTGATTGAAAAAGAGAATAACTCCTCCAATAGTAATAAGGAAAAAGAGAATAACTCCTAATGTAATTAATAAGGGTTTTTTATATTTTTTTGATTTAGTTTCACTTATTTCTCTTCTATGGGCTCTATCTTCTTTTTTATCTTTTTCATTAATATTTTTATCTACTTTATTTTCATTTTTATCTTTCTTTTTACTTTTAAATAAAGATAATTTATTTTTAGTATCTTTATTCCTTTTTTTCTTTTTAGCATCTTTTTCTCTATCTTTTTTAGAATCATTTAGGAAATCAAAATCTGATTTTTTCATCACCCTGGTTTCTTCAGCATTAAAATCACTTTTCTTTTCCGATTTTTTACTGCTAGATTTTAGATGTTTTAAACAGTAAATAATTTGTTGTCTCATTTCATAAGCGTCCTGAAAGCGTTCTACTGGATCTTTTGCTATTGCTTTCATTATTAAATCATTAACTTCTTGCGGAATATCTTTATTGATCTCAATAGGTGCAACCGGCTTCTGCTGTATATGTTTTAAAGCAACTGAAATTGGACTTTCTCCATGAAATGGAAGTTCGCCAGTTGTCATTTCATAAAGCACAACCCCTAAAGAATAAATATCCGAATAAGCTTTAATCTCTCCCCCTTTTGCCTGTTCAGGAGAAAAATAATGGGCACTGCCTACTACAGTTTCTGTTACCCGAACTGTTGAATTATTAACAGCCCGAGCAATACCAAAATCTGTAACTTTAACCTCCAGCTCATCATTTAAAATTATATTGTGAGGTTTTATATCACAGTGAACAATCTGATTACCATGAGCTACAGATAAAGCTGCAGCAATTTGTCCTGCTATCTCTAAGGATTCAACAACAGAAAGTTTAGTTCTTTCTTTTATTATATCTTTTAAAGTTTTACCTTCTACAATTTCCATTACAAGATAAATTCTTTCTTCATCAACTACAATATCATAAATACTTACAACATTGGGATGTGATAATCTGGCAACTGCTCTAGCTTCCTGTCTAAATTTATTAATAAATTCATCATCTGATTTATATTCTGGACGAAGCATCTTTAAAGCTACTCTTCTTTCCAACAGAGTATCTCGGGCTGAATAGACTATTGCCATTCCTCCGCGACCAATTTCTTTTATTATCTTATAACGGTTATTTAAAATCTTACCCTGCATAAATTCACCTCAATTATCTTTAAACAATAATTATTTTTCATTACAACCAGCAACTATTAAAGTAATATTATCCAGACCACCGCTGGCCAGAGCTTCTTGAAGCAGCTTTTCTGCAATTTCTTCTGACTTTTGGTATTTTTTAAAAACAGCTTCAATTTCATGTTCTCTCATCATATCTGTTAAGCCATCAGTACATAATAATATACAATCAGCTTCAGAAATTTTAAACTGGCCTTTATCTAAATCCAAATCATCTTCCAAACCCAGAGCCTGAGTAACAATATTTTTTTTAGGATGATTAAAAGCTTCTTCTTCAGTGATTTTTCCTTTTCTCAGCAGATCAGCAACCAGAGAATGATCTTTAGAAATCTTTCTCAGATTTTCTTCTTTTTTATTATAGAGGTAAATGCGGCTATCACCTAAGTTAACATAATATAATTCATCATTTTGAATTATAACAGCAGCAAAAGTTGTCCCCATTCCTTTATGAGCAGCTTTTTGCTGACTTTTATTCTTAATTTCTCGGTTAATTTTATAAGTTAACTGACTCAAACTATCCAGTGGATCTGATAAGCTGATATCAAAATCAGCTGCAGAACTGACTGCAGTCTGACTGGCTACCTCACCAGCAGCATGACCTCCCATACCATCAGCAACCATAAAAAAATTAATCTCTTCATTGATAAAAAAATTATCTTCATTGGAACTGCGTTTATTTCCTTTATCACTTAAAGCAGTAAACCGCATTTTTCTCCTCCTTTAAATTTAATCTTTATTTTTCTTTTCTTTTTAACTGACCACAGGCTGCCTCAATCTGAGTTCCCATTTCTTTTCTTAAGGTAACCTGGATTCCATTACTCTGTAGAGTCCCATAAAAACTATCAATCACTTTTTGAACAGGACGTTCAATTCCCAATTCAGGCACTGGATTTGCAGGGATTAAGTTTACATGACAGTTTATTCCGCGCAGCAGTTCAGCTAACTGTACAGATAATTCTGGACTATCATTTACACTATCCATCAATACATATTCAAAAGTAACCCTTCTCCCCGTCTTTTCGATATAATCAATTACAGCCGTTAAAAGCTGGTTCAAATTATACTTTTTATTAATCGGCATAATTTTATTTCGCAGACGATCATTGGGAGCATGTAGAGAAACAGCAAGTCCAATCTGATCATTAACCTCTGCTAATTTTTTGATTTCAGGTACTAATCCGGCTGTAGAAATAGTCATTTTTCGCATGCCAATATTTAAACCATCATCAGCATTTAAAATTTCGACTGCCTTCATTAAATTATCAAAATTGGCAAGTGGTTCCCCCATTCCCATAAAGACAACATTACTCAGTCTTGGTTCAGCAAAATTTGAGCCACTAATATCTTTCTGAACCTTTATTACCTGATCGACTATCTCTCCGGCAGTTAAATTTCTTTTTAAACCATCAATTCCCGTTGCACAAAAAGAACACCCGAGTCCACAACCTACCTGGGTAGAAATACAGGCACTGTGTCGGCCTGATTCCGGAAAAGGAAGATAAACCCCTTCAATATTTTCCCCATCATTTAACTGCCATAAGTACTTAACAGTACCATCAACCGCAACACTTCTTTTAATTTCTTCAATGTCAGTTAAATTGTAATTTTGATCTAAAAAATTGCGCATTTTTTTTGGTATGTTTTTCATTTCTTCAGTACCTGACACACCATTCTTATAAAGCCAGTTGAAAATCTGCTCACCTCTATAAGAAGGAAAACCTGCCTCTTTTAATTCGTCTATTAATTCATTTCTATTTAATTCTTTTAAATCCTTCATCTTTAAATTAATCACTCTCCACTTTTTTTAATAATGCATAGAAAAAGCCTTCTGAATCTGCTTCTCCAGGCAAAATTTCTAAATATTTATTGTTATTTTTTAAGTTTAAACTGCTCACTTTTTTTACTTTTTTATTAATATCGATCAATTCAAAATTTTTGTTTTCAGCCAGAATTTTTTTAATTAGATCCTGATTTTCTTCTCGAGTTACAGTACAGGTCGAATATAATAATCGGCCTCCTACTTTAAGTTTATCTAAATTATTATTGAGGATATCATACTGCAGCTCGGCCATTTTTTTGATCACTGCTTCATTTTTATCCCACTTAATTTCTGGTTTAGAAGCTATTAGACCCAGACCAGAACAGGGTAAATCGGCAAGTATTCTATCATATTTTTTATTATCCTCATATTCAGCTGCATCAGCTTTTTTTAGGCTTACATTTTCAACTCCAAGTCTCTTTAAATTTTCTTTAACCAAATTTAAACGACTCTGACTAATATCTAAAGCTGTAATTGTACCAGTATTATTCATCAAATCAGCTAAATGAGAGGTTTTACCACCAGGAGCAGCAGCAAGATCAAGCACCATCATATCTTTTTTCGGATCCAGTAATAAAGAAGCAAGTCCGGCAGATGTGCCCTGAATATAGGCAGCACCACTTTTAAAAACTTCTGCTGCTGCTGGATTATTAACTTCTTTTAACCTGTAAAAAGAACTTAAAAAAGTTTTTTCATATTTAATCTGATCTTTTTCCAGCAGCTCAATAAATTCTTCTCTGCTCTTTTTTAAAGAATTATGACGATAAATTACTTCCGCTCTTTTATTTCCAGCTTTTAATATCATTTTAGTTTTAGTAAAACCATAATCTTTTATAAAACGTCTGACCAGCCAGAGAGGATAGGAATATTTTATTGACAAAAATTTTTCAGGATCATCTGCCTGAGCTGGAAACTGAATGCTGTCCTGATTGCGATTGATGTTTCTTAAGACTCCATTTGTAAATGAAACAGCCCCTTTATTAGCAGCAGGCAATAAGATTTTTACAGCTTCTACACTCTCATAAATAGCAGCTCTGGCTGGTATCTTATCAAGAAAAAAGAGCTGATACACTCCAATTCTCAGGCCCATCAATACCTCTTCATCCATTTTTTTTAGTGGAGTTTTAGAAAACTGTTTGATTATATAATCAAGATATAATTTATTTCTGATCACTCCATAAAAAATTTCAGTAAAAAGATTTTTATCACGCTGATCATCAATATTTTTCAATTTAGAATCAAGCAGCAAATTAGAATAACTCCCTTTTTCAACTCTGAGCAGTGCCTTAAGAATTTCCAGACGTAAATTTTTCAATTAATCATCCCCCATACCTGCCAGCAGCAAAATTCTGAGCATATTTGCCAGTGCTACCAGTGTTGTCGCAACATAGGTAAAAGCTGCTGCTTTTAAAACTTTTTTTGCTCCCTCAATTTCTTTATCAGTTAGTAGATCTGTAGTTTTTAAATTGCTGATTGCTCTGTTGCTGGCATTAAATTCTACCGGTAAGGTTACCAGGTGAAATAAAAAGGCAGCTGAAAACAGTACAAAGCCTGTCATAATTAAAAAATCAGCTCTAATAAAAAAACCAAATACAGCCAGCGGTAGTCCAAAACTTGAACCAATATTAGCTGCAGGTACCAGAGAAGCCCGCAGAGAGAGAGGTTTATAACCCTCTTTATCCTGAATAGCATGGCCTACTTCGTGAGCTGCAACTCCAACAGCAGCTATTGAATTATTATTATAGACATCATTTGATAAATTTAAAGTCTTATTTTGAGGATCATAATGATCACTTAATTTACCCTCAGTTTTATTAATCTCAACATTTCCCAAATTATTATTTAATAAAATTTTTCTGGCAGCCTCAGCCCCAGTTAAATTTGAATTTAAATTAATTTCATTATATTTACTAAAGGTATGTTTTACCTTATACTGTGCATAAGCTGCAAGCAGCAGTGCAGGGATGATTATAATCATTGTTGGATCAAATAAAAATGGAATCATAGCGCTACCTCCTATTTAAATCAAAAATTAGTGAATTTTCCCTTTGTTTCTGTCTGGTGTCCATTCAAAAAGTCCTGCACATTCATTCTTCTGCCACCTGGAAGCTGCAATTTTTTGATAGATAAAACTCCAGCAGCAGTTTGAACCAGTATCCCATTATCATGATTTGCTTTGATTATTGTTCCCGGCTCAAAATTACTGTTATCAGTATCAATGATTTCGCTTTCCCAAATTTTAATTTTTTGGTCATCCAGTTTTGTATAAGCTCCAGGCCAGGGATTAACTCCTCTGATTAGATTATAGATTTCTTCTGCACTCTGATTCCAATTAATTGCCCCCAGAGATTTATCAATTTTATAAGCAAATGTTGCTTCAGATTCATTCTGAGAAATTTTTGGCGCCTTAGCGCTTTCAACATCTTTTAAAGTTTTAAGCAGCAGTTCAGCTCCTTTTCCAGCCAGTAGATCATGAAGTTTTCCGACTGTATAATCTTCTTTAATCTCAATTTCCTGTTGATAAATGATATCTCCATCATCCCAGCCTTCATCCATATACATAGTGGTATTTCCTGTGACTTTTTTGCCGTCAATTATAGCTTTATGAATTGGACTTGAGCCCCTATATTCAGGCAGCAAAGAGGCATGAAGATTAATACAGCCATATTCTGGTATTGCTAATAATTCTGGACTTAACTTCTGACCAAAGGCTACTACTACTATAAAATCCAACTCCATTGTTTTTAATTTGTCTAAAAATTCTTTTTGATTGACATTTTCACTCTGGAGAACTTCTAAATCAATATCTAAAGCCTGTTTTTTAATATCAGAATAATGGACTTTCTGTCCCCTACCACTTTTACGATCAGGTTGTGTAACTACAGCTTCAATCTCAACCTGCTGATCATTATAAAGTTCAAGCAGTGAAGGTACTGCAAATTCAGGTGTTCCCATAAATACTATTTTCATCAAATCACTCCACAAGTTTTACAATTTTATCAACAAATAATACTCCGTCTAAATGATCAATTTCATGCTGAATTGCTCTAGCTTCAAATCCTTCAGCCTCAAATTCAACTTGATTACCTTCTCTATCTAAAGTTTTAACTTTAATTCTTTCAGCCCTAATTACATCACCAGTCTCTCCAGGAATACTAAGACAGCCTTCTTCCATGATTGCCTTTCCTTCCTCTTCTATAATTTCTGGATTAATTAAAATAATTTTATTATCTTCCCGAATATCTACTACAGCAATTCTTTTTAATATTCCGACCTGAGGCGCTGCAAGACCAACACCATCTTCTTCATACATTGTTTCAAACATATTATCTATTAAATCATTTGTTTTTTTATTTACATCATCTATTTTTTTTGCTTTGCTTCTTAAAACCGGATCTCCAATTTCTCTTACATTTAAAAGAGCCATAACATCTACCTCCTAAATTATATTATAACATTTGATAGGGATCTACATCAATACGAATTTCTATAGAATCATCATCATTTTTTTGCATAAATCTTTTTTCTATCAGCTGTATTATATATTCACGGTTGCGCATTGAATTAAACTTTAAAATCAACTGCCACCTATACTTATTTCTCAGCTTTGTTAATACAGCTGGAGCTTCCCCAAGCTTTTCCAGATATTTTTCTTTATAATCATCTAAAAATCTTGAAAGTTTTTTGCTCTGTGCTGCTGCTTTTTTTTCAGATTCTGCACTAATTATTATATTTAAAAGCCTACAAAAAGGTGGATAATTTCTCTGCTTTCTGATTTTAATTTCTGCTTGATAAAAAGATTTTTGATCTGAATTTAAAACAGCCTGGATACTGTAATGGTTAGGCTTATAGCTCTGCAGCCAGAATTTACTCTCAGAGTCATTTAACAGCATAGACTTCAACTGCATTAAGAGCGTATAGTTATTTTCTGAAGATCTAAAATCAGAACTATTTAAAGCAGTGTCTGCAGAAATAACCGCAAGAAATTTGAGCTGTTCATAAAACTGATTTTTGATCAAAATTGAAGTGCCAACTAAAATATCAATTTTTCCCTTTTTAAAAGCTTTTAATCTCTCTTTTACTTCTTTATTCTTTAAATCACTATCAACTCTGACAATTTTAGACCCCTGATAAATACCTTTTAATTGCTCAATAATTTTTTCTGTGCCAACTCCAGCCTGAGATATAAAAGAACTTCCGCATTCAAGACATTTATCAGGTACTTCTTTGCTTAAGCCACAGTAATGACATCGTAATTTATGCTGAGCTTGATGATAATTCAAAGAAATATTACAGTTATCACATTTAAGAACATGTCCACATTTTCTACAGATTAGATAATTTGCCGAGCCGCGCCTATTTAAAAATAAGACTATTTTATTGTTCTTGTCTAATTGAATTTTAATTTCTTTTTTTAGCTCCTGACTAAAATCATCTAAGTTACCTTTTTCTATTTCCTTTTTCATATCAATAACTTTTTGCTGCACTTTATTTTCTTTAGAGTTTAATTCAAAACGTTGATATTCACCTGCTGCAGCATGATACTGACTTTCAAGAGATGGAAAAGGTGATTCTAAAAGCAGAAACGAATTATTTTTTTGCAGGCGTCTAACAGCTATCTGCCTTGCATGATATAAGGGGTGTTCCTGACCTTTATAACTTTCATTGTTTTCCTCCATAATAATAACTGCATCCAGCTCAGAAAAAGGCGCAAATATAGCCGACCTAGCACCAACTGCAATTTTAACCTCATCATTTGTTATCTGCTGCCACTGATCAAAACGCTCCCCCCTGGATAATTGACTGTGTAAAAAAGCTATATCATCACTAAAGTATTCATTTAACTGTTCTAAAAAAATATATTCTTTTTCAATTTCAGGAATTAATAATATAATATTTTTATTATCTTTAAGTAGTTTATCCAGCAATTTAATTATAAAAATATATCGACTCTGGTTATTTTCTGTTGCTAAAAGAAATAAATTGTTATTTGAGTTAGTAGAGAGAATTTTAGTTATTATTTTTTCGTCTTCCTGTTTATTTGATAAATCCAGGCTTCTTTTGACTTTTAAATCACTTTCTATTGTTGGAGTTCTCTCTTTTTTTTCAGTATATAAAATTATTAATTCTTTGTCTATTAAACGGTAAACAGTTTGGCGTGATGTTTCTGCATATTTAAGTACCGTTTTTAATTTATTCTTATTTTCCTTTTGTTCTAATATATATTTCAAAATTAAATACTGTTTTGGAGCCTTTTTTTCTAATTTATCTAATTCCTCTTGATAATCAGTAATTTTTGGATTTAATTTAAGCATTTCAATTTGTTTTTTTTGAATCTGCTGCTCAGTTATCCCCGGTGGCAGAGATGTTTTAATAACCTGAGCCAGATAGGCATGATAATAAGCAGCTGTCCAATAAAAAAGTTCTAATAAATTTTTATCAAAAAAATTCTGCTGATATAATAGCGAATCAATCTCTTTTAACTTTGATTTCTCTATATCTGATTTAGACTTAAATCCAGTTACAAAGGCAGACAATTTTCTGCGCCCAAAAGGAACCCTCACAATCTGGCCAACTTCAAGCTTAGATTTAAATTTTTCCGGTAAAATATAATCAAATTCTTTATTCAAATTTTTTAAAGGTAGATCAACAACAACCTTTACTATATCCTTCATAACTTTTCCTTTCTTAAATTAAATAAGATTAAATATATTGCTTTAAATAAATTATATATACTTTAAATTATAAAGTATATATTAATTTTTCTTAAATGTTAAAAAGCCGAAGGTAAAAACCTTCGGCAGCTTAATTAATAATTTTACTCAATACTTTATTTTAACCCAGCTTTTTTTCTTAAATTATCTACTCTATCTACTTTTTCCCATGGTAGCTCCAGATCATGTCTTCCGAAATGACCGTAAGCAGCTACCTGTTTATAAATAGCCTGTCTTAATTTTAAGTTTTTAATTATCTGAGTTGGCCGTAAATCAAACTCTTTTTTTACAATTTCTTCTAATTTGTTTTCAGATATTTTTGCAGTTCCGAAAGTATCAATCATTACAGAAAGAGGCTTTGCTACCCCAATTGCATAAGCAATCTGAACCTCACATCTATCTGCTAATTTGGCAGCAACTATGTTTTTAGCAATATATCTGGCAGCATAAGAAGCAGAGCGGTCAACCTTTGTTGGATCCTTACCAGAAAAAGCGCCACCACCGTGGTGAGCTGTTCCACCATATGTATCTACAATTATTTTTCTACCGGTTAAACCAGTATCTCCATTCGGTCCTCCAATAACAAAACGACCGGTTGGATTAACTAAAATCTCGGTTTCTTCATTTAATAAATCAGCAGCAATTATTTCTTTAATAACATGTTTTATAATATCCTTTTTTATCTGCTCCTGGCTTACTTTAGGATGATGCTGAGTAGATATTAAAACTTTATCAACATAAAGTGGTTTATCATCTTCGTAAGCTACTGTAACTTGTGTTTTACCATCAGGACGCAGATACTTTAAAGGTCCATTTTTTCTTACTTCAGCGAGCCTGCGAGCTAATTTATGAGATAACATAATTGGCAGCGGCATTAATTCTTCGGTTTCATTAGAAGCATAACCAAACATTAATCCCTGATCACCAGCACCTAAATCAGATTGAGATTTACCCTCTTTTTCTTCTAAAGAATGATCTACTCCCAGAGCAATATCACCTGACTGCTCATCAATAGCTGTCAAAACTGCACATGTTTCTCCATCAAATCCATATTTAGCTCTAGTGTAACCAATTTCTTTTACTGTCTGACGGGCAATTTGCTTTAAATCAACATAGCAGGAAGTAGTTATTTCTCCTGCAATTAATATTAAACCTGTGGTAACCATTGTCTCACAGGCAACTCTAGCATCTGGATCTTTTTCGATGATTGCATCCAGAACCGCATCAGATATCTGATCAGCAACCTTATCAGGATGACCTTCGGTTACAGACTCTGAGCTAAATAAATATTTACGTGTCATAATATCACCTTTCATCTATAAATAATCAAATCTAAAAGTTAAATTAATAATTATAATCAGTAAATTTAGTTTAGCACATAAAGTTAAGGCTGTCAATTTAACCATTTAAGCAGAATTTTTAACTTTACGAATATAATAGAAAAGAGAAACTCCAGCGATTATTAAAGTCACACTGATCAATTTGGCAACCTGAAAGTCAGCAATTAATAAACTATCAGTTCGCTGTTCTTCTATTATAAATCTAAAAATAGAATAAATGATCAGGTAAAGTGAAAACACTTCCCCATCTTTTTTGAAATCAGAAACTAAATAGTAAAGTAAAAAGATAAAAAGAAAAAAATCTGCTGCTGACTCATATAAAAAAGTTGCCTCTCTATAAGCTCCCCTAATATACATCTGTTTTTTTATAATTTCAGGAAAAACACTGTAATAATTCTCACTTACGATTTGACCATATGCTTCCTGGTTAATAAAATTACCCCAGCGTCCAACTGACTGAGCCAAAGCTGTCAAAGGCGCTAAATAATCAAGTGCAAGAAAAAAATTTTGCTTTCTTTTTTTAGCCAGCAGATAAAGAATGATTATTCCGACTAACAATCCACCATGTATTGCCAGCCCTCCCTCATTAATTGCTAATATTTTAATTGGATTATTGAGATAATAATCTAAATTAAAAATAACATAATACAGTCGTGCACCTAAAATTCCCAAAGGAAAAGCCATAATTATATAGTCTAAAAAAAATTCAAAATCTAAGTTTTTTTCACTTTTTAAAAGATAATTTAAAATAAAAAGTGAGATAAGAAGGGCTGATACTATCAAAAAACCATACCATCTTATCTCTAAAGAAAAAAATCTGATCATAACTGGATCAATAATTTTAATCACCCTACTTTAAGATAATTTATACATTTTTCATTTTTGGATCTAAGGCATCTCTTAAACCATCACCGAGAAGATTAAATCCTAAAACCCCAAATATAATTGCCAGACCTGGAAAAGTTGCTACCCAGGGGGCTTTTTGTAAAGAACTGCGAGCATCACTCAGCATTGCTCCCCATTCTGGAGAAGGTGGTTGAGCTCCCAGTCCCAGAAAGCTTAAAGCTGCAGCTTCTAAAATAGCTGTTGCTATACTTAAAGTTGTCTGAACAATCAACGGTGCCATAGCATTTGGCAGAAGATGCTTAAGAACTATTCTCAAATCTCCTGCACCTAAAGCTCTAGCAGCACTTATATATTCACTTTCTTTAATTGAAAGAACTGAAGATCTTACAATTCTTGCAAATCGCGGAACATTAATAATTCCAATCGCAATCATTGCATTTTTTAATTGTGGTCCTAGAATAGCAACAATACCAATCGCTAATAAGATGCTCGGAAAAGCGAGCATAATATCCATAAATCGCATAATCAGCATATCAAGTTTACCACCATAATAACCCGCTATCAGACCAAAACTTACCCCAAATAATAAAGCAAACGCTACAGAAAACAAACCAACCTGTAGTGAAATCCTGGACCCATAAATAATACGACTTAAAATATCTCTACCCATTTCATCTGTACCCAGTAAATGTTCTGAAGATGGTGCCTTATATCTAGTTAATATATTCTGATCAAAAGGGTCATAAGGTGCCAAAGCCGGTGCCATTACAGCAACAATAATCAGAAAAACAATAATCACTAATCCTGCTATACCAATTTTACTTTTTAATAATCTTCGCCAGGCTTCAAACCAGGGATTGGTATTTTTTTTCATACCTATATTTTTATCTGACATCTACTTAATCTCCTCTCCTACTCATACTGGATTCTTGGATCTACTAAAGCATATGATAAATCAACAATTAAATTCACTAAAACAAAAACTCCTGCAAAAAATAAAATGCCTCCCTGTACTATTGGAAAATCTCTGGCATAAATTGCATCAACAAGATATTTACCAAGTCCGGGCCAGGAAAAAATTGTTTCTGTCATAACTGCTCCTCCAAGTAAAACACCAAACTGAAGTCCAACAACTGTAATAATTGGTACCATAGCATTTTTTAGAGCATGTTTAAAAATAACAATTTTTCTTTTTAAACCTTTAGCATAAGCAGTACGAATAAAATCTTTTCTCAATACCTCCAACATTGATGATCTTGTCATTCTTGCAATTATAGCCATCGGTATTGTACCTAAGGCAACAGCAGGGAGAACAAGATGATGTAAAATATCTTTTAAAGCAGCAAAGTTTAACTGCAAAATACTATCAATTACATATAAGTTAGTAATTGGTCTGAAATCCAAACCAACTCCAATTCTTGATGAAGGTGGAAACCAACCTAATTCTACAGCAAAAAGCCAGATAAACATTAAACCAAGCCAGAATATTGGCATTGAAACTCCTATTAAAGCTACTAACATACTTAAATTATCAAACCAGGAATTCTGATTTATTGAAGCAAATATTCCAGCTGGAACTCCAACTAAAATAGCAAACACCATTGCAAAAAAAGATAATTCTAAAGTTGCTGGAAATCTCTGTGCTAATTCCGAACTAACCGGATTATTACTCATTATTGATCTTCCCAAATCACCTCTTAAAAGATCTTTAACATAACGCCAAAATTGTACCGGTAAAGGATCATTAAGCCCCATATCTTCTCTTAATTTTGCTAATGCTTCATCACTTGCTCTCTCTCCCAACATTGTTTGAGCAGGATCACCAGGAATTAAATGGACAATCAAAAAAACTATAACTGCTACTCCAATTAAAATAGGGATTAAGGCAAGTAATCTTTTTATTATATAATTAATCATTTCTTAATTACACCTTCCTATTCAAAGTTAATCTGCGGCTTAAATTAAGCCGCAGATTGGTTTTTTTATTTAATTATATTATCTTACTCTTCTAACCATACTCTGTGCAACTTTTCAGTTCCAGTTGGGTTAGGAACATAATTTTGTATATTATTTTTCAGAGCAATTGGTGGTGTTGAATGAACTAATGGAACCCAGGGAGCATCTTCATGAATAATAACCTGGGCTTCCTTATAAAGTTCAACTCTTGTTTCCTGATCCATAGTTTTCTGTGCTTCAATTAAAATTTCATGTAATTCATCATTTGCATAACCATTTCTATTGTTAGATTCATCTAAGAGTACATAGATAAAGTTATCTGGATCACCATTATCTCCTGTCCACCCCAGCATAAATGTTGGAGCTTCTCTTTTTTTGGTTCTATCCAAATAGGTACTCCAATCATAAGTTACAAGATTAGCTGTTACACCAACATCACTTAAATAACTTTGAATAGCCTGACCAATAAATTTGCCTTGTGGTATATAAGGTCTTGGAACAGGTAAATACCAGAGATCAAATTCAAATCCATCTTCATAACCAGCTTCAGCTAATAGTTCTTTTGCTCTTTCTGGATTATAAGCATAAGGTTCTATTTCATCGTTATAGCCCCAGATAGAAGGTGGCATTGGATTCTTTGCTGGTTCAGCTAAACCAGAATAAAATGCATCTATAATAGACTGCTTGTCAATTGCATGATTAAATGCTCTTCTGACTCTTACATCATCAAAAGGTTCTACATTAAAGTTCATGGAGAAATAACCAACATTCATACTTGGTCTTAAAGAAAGTTTTATCTCATCAGAACTTTCTACACTTTCAACATCTTCTGGACTAACACCATCCATCATATCAATTGTTCCGGACTGTAATTCCATGTAACGAGCTGAGTTGTCAGGGATTGAACGGAAAACAATCTCATCCAGATAAGCTCTTTCTCGCCAGTAATTTTCATTTGCTTTTAAAAGAACTCTATCACCCTGACGCCATTCTTCTAAAGTATAAGCACCAGTTCCAACAGGATTTTTAAAGTAATCTTCTCCATATTCCTTTACAGCTTCTGGACTGGAAATTCCAAAAGGAACCATAGCCAGGTTGTTTAAGAAAGGAGCCTGTTTTTCAGAAAGGACAAATTCTACTGTTAAATCATCTACTACTTTAACTTCTTCAATAATTCCGGGAAAACCCTGGAACATATAACTATAATAGGTAAATTCTCCCCCAAAATGGTAGGGATGATCTTCTAAACGCCAGCGGTCAAAGTTCCATTTTACTGCTTCTGCATTAAAAGGATTTCCATCGTGAAATTCTACACCTTCCCGCAAATTAAATATCCAAGACAAACCGTTTTCAGATACTTTCCAGTCTGTTGCCAGAGCTGGTTCTACTTCTGTTGTGCCTGGAGTATAATCAACAAGGGTATCAAAAATCTGCTGAGTTACCTTAAATGATTCACCATCAGTAACCTGAATTGGATCTAATCCTACTGAATCACCACCACGGCCAAAAACTAAAGTACCACCTTGTTCCTGCGCCATTACTCCTGTAACAAATACCGACATTACTACTAAAATAATAAAAGTTGTTAAAGTTATTTTTCTCATACTATACTTCTTCCTCCTCTTTTTTTGTCCAAATTATTTAATTTTAAGCAATTTAAATTTAAAAATCACCTCCACTTATTAATTGAAAGAATATTTCCGAAAATAAATTTATACTTATCTACATTATATTTGATTTTTTGAATTAAGTCAATTATTGTTCACTAATTTTTCAATAAAATATAATAAATGTAAAATAAGTTTTTAATTATTTCCTCTCAGCATCAGTAATATAATCAAATATCTTATGAGCTAGTTTTTCCTTTTCAAGCAGCGGCAATTTAGTCCTGCCTTCTTCACTTAAAATACTAACCTGATTTTTATCACTGCCAAAAGCAATATTTTTATTACTTATATCATTGGCTATAATATAATCTGCCTGTTTTTTACTCAATTTACGCTGAGCATTTTCTAATAAATTTTCAGTTTCAGCTGCAAAACCAATTAATAACTGTGACTTATCCTTCTTTTTCCCTAATTCTGCAAGTATATCAGTGGTTCTTTCCAAATCCAATTTCAAATTTCCATCTTTTTTCTTGATCTTTTGGGTGCTATAAGTATCAGGTCTGTAATCTGCAACTGCTGCTGCCATAATAATTATATCGGCAGACTCTGCATCTTTTATAACCTCATCCTTCATTTCGGCAGCACTTTCTACTCTAATCAGTTCTACACCTAATGGAGCCTCTAATTCTGTTGGTCCAGAAACTAATTTTACTTCTGCACCTCTATAAGAAGCAGCACGGGCCAGTGCATAACCCATTTTTCCACTGGAATGATTTGTTAAAAAACGAACCGGATCTAAAGCTTCTCGAGTTGGCCCGGCTGTAATAAGTATTTTTTTGTTTTGAAGATCCTTCTTAGAAAGTTCTTTTTTTATTTCTTCGACCAATCTTTCTGGCTCCGGCAAACGGCCCCTGCCCTGATAACCACAGGCCAAATAGCCAGAATCAGGAGTTATAATCTTATATCCCAACTCATCTAAAGTCTGCATATTTCTCTGTACCACCGGGTTCTCAAACATATGAACATTCATCGATGGTGCTATCATTATTGGGGCCTTTGTAGCCAGAATTACTGTAGTCAGTAGATCATCTGCAATACCAGCAGCTGCTTTGGCAATAAAATTAGCAGTGGCCGGTGCTATTAAAAACAAATCTGCTTTATCTGCCAGGCCTATATGTTTAACTTCACTGGTTGTAGCGCTGAACAATTTACTCTCTACCGGTAAATGAGTTATTGAATGAAAGGTTATTGGATTAATAAATTCAGCTGCAGATTCAGTCATGATTGTATAAACATTATGGTTTAATTTAGTTAAACTACTTGCAACCTGCAGCGACTTATAAGCTGCTATACCACCTGTCACACCTAAAACTATATTTGCAGACATTTTTCTACTCCTTTTCTATTTATTAATAATTTAAATGAATTTCTAATTAATTTTCATTTTTATATCTTTTTACATAAGTTATTTTATCTTTTTCAATTTCTTCTAAACTCTTGGAAACTAATTTATGGCTGCGGTAATTTTCCAAAATTTCCGGGCCACCTTCATTGAGGTGTCTTGCCCTTTTTGCTGCCAGAATAATAATTGTGTATAAACTGTCAGCCTTATCCACTAATTGTTCTGCAGAGGGTTCAGTAATCATTTAGAATCTCTCCTTTTTTTGTTCTTTAATAATAATTTTTTTAATCTCTCTGACTGCATCAGCTAAACTATCATTAATAACTTCATAATCATAATTATGTACTTCTTTTAATTCCTGCCGTGCATTTTTGAGACGCACATTTTTACTTTTATCACTCTCGGAGCCTCTTTTAACAAGTCTATTTTCTAATTCTTCTAATGAAGGTGGAAGTAAAAAAATATAAACAGCTTCCGGGTATTTATCTCTAACCTGTTTGGCTCCCTGTGTATCAATCTCCAAAATTATATCTTTACCTGCTTCTAGCTTTTTATCAACAAATCTTTTAGGAGTACCATAATAATGACCGTGTACAAGTGCGCTTTCTATAAATCCATCACTCGCTTTAATTTCTTTAAACTTTTCTTCAGAAATAAAGAAGTAATCTTCAGCCTCTACTTCACCTTCTCTTCTTTCCCTGGTAGTTGCAGAAATAGAATATGAAACTCCGTCAAAATTTTTAAATAGTTCGTCTAAGACTGTGTTTTTCCCCACACCTGATGGCCCGGATAATACAAATAGTAAACCCTTTTTCATTTTAAATTATACCTCCACTTTATTTGTCGTCTTCTAAACGATTTGAAACAGTCTCAGGTTGAATTGCAGATAATACCACATGATCACTATCAGTAATAATGACTGCTCTTGTACGGCGTCCATAGGTAGCATCAATTAACATTCCTCTTTCGCGTGCTTCCTGAATAATTCTTTTTATAGGTGCTGATTCTGGACTTACTACAGCAATCACCCTATTTGCTGCAATAATATTTCCAAAACCTATATTGACTAAATTGACATCCATTATTTATACCTCCCAAAATCTTATTTATCTAAAATAATTCGCTGCTTATCTTTATTAATGATACCATAGCATTACTTTTTTGACAAGGGAGGAGCAGCTTCTTTGTTTATAAACATTTTTTTTAATGATTGACTCTAAGCTTCGTTTCTTTTATACTTAAAGAAATATACTAAAGAATGGAGTGGTCAAGATGGCTTTTGATGGTATTATGTTATCTGCACTTAAAGATAATTTGCAGGAAAAAATCACAGGTGCCAGAATTGAAAAGGCATATCAAATAGATAAAAAATATCTAATTATTCGTCTAAGAAATAATAACCAAAATTTAGAGCTTTTGATTTCTACTGATCCTCAGGGAGCAAGAATGAACTTAACTGAATTAGATTTTGAATTTCCCTCGTATCCACCTGATTTTTGTATGATGCTTAGAAAATACTTAAAGAATTCTTATATTCAGGAGATAGTACAACCTAAATTTGAAAGAATGATCAGAATTGAAATTGAAAAACGAGGGAAAAAATTTAGCTTAATTGCTGAGTTGATGGGCAAGTATAGTAATGTAATTCTTTTAGATGATAATGAAATGGTACTTGATGCAATGAAAAGAATTACTGAAAAACAAAATTCTGAACGACAGTTATACCCAGGAATTAAATATGAAAATCCACCGGGTCAGAATAAATTAAATCCACTTGAACTGAAAAACAAAGAAGAGTTTAGACAGATTATAGAGGAAGAATTTTCTCAAGCGGCTTTTAGAGCCGTGATGTACAACTTTAGAGGAATTGGCCCTTATTCAGCTCGCGAAATAGTCTACCGGGCAAACATAGATCCATCTAAAAATTATAATGAGTTATCTGACTTAGAAAAAAATAAAATAGCCGAATCAATGCTTGAACTATTTTCTCAATTTAAAAATGGAATTTACAATCCAGTTATAGCTTTGGATAAGCAAGAAGTCGATTATATTTCAGCCTTTATACTCAAACATAGAAATCCGGAAGAAATTAAAGAATTTGATGATCTTAATCTGATGATGGATTATTATTTCAAGGAATTTTTAAAAGATAAAGAATTAAAACGCAGGATTAGAGAATTAAATAAAGTTGTCAGTACTTATTTGAATAAAAATATTAAAAAGCAGAAAAAATTAAAAAGACAGCTGCAGGAAAGTAAGAATGCAGAAAAATACAAAAAAATGGGAGAGCTAATTACAGCTAACATCTATCAGATTGAGCGGGGAGATGAAAAAGTTGTAGCTAATGATTATTACAGCAAAGATCCAAATGAGATAGAAATTAAGCTTGATCCTTCAAAGTCTGCTTCCGAAAATGCTCAAAAATACTTTAAAAAATATAATAAATTGAAGAAAAGTGTTAAACATTTAAAAAGAGAAATCGCCAAACTTAGACATGAAGAAAAGTATTTAAAACAGGTAAGCATGAATATTGAGCAGGCAGAAACTTTAGATGATTTAGAAGAAATTAGAGAAGAATTGAAAGAAGAAAATTACATTAAAAAACAGAAACAAAACAAAAGAAAAAATTCGAATAAAAAACTTCCACCTCGAAAATTTATTTCCAGTGATGGTTATCAGATTCTGGTAGGCAGAAATAACAAACAAAATGATCGTCTAACTAAAAAAAATGCTAATGATGGTGATATCTGGCTGCACACTAAGGTAATAGCTGGTTCCCATGTAATTATCAAAAGAGATACTGGAGCAGATATACCAGATAAAACTCTGACAGAGGCAGCCGCCATTGCAGCCTATTTTAGTAAAGCCAGAGAATCAACAAATGTGCCTATAGATTATACTCCCGTTGAAAATGTTAATAAACCAAAGGGAGCAAAACCGGGTCTGGTTTACTATGATAAGTACCAGACAATATATATTGATCCGGCAGCTAAAGAATTATTAAAAAAATTAGCAGCAGATTAATTTCTGCTGCTCCATTTATTTTTAAGCCAAATAATAACTTTTATTAAACTAATTAAAAGAAAAATAACAATAATAACATTTATGATTCTCTCTGGATTTCGCTGATAATAACTCTGTTTTTCTTGTAGACTAAGTTCAATAGTTTGATGACTGTTTTTTATTCTTTCTTTTCTAATTGTTTTTCCCCACTCATTTATTTGGCCGCTATAGCCATCGCTTACAGCTCTAATTAAATCAGTATTGCTTTCTGCTGCCCTGAAAACTCCGGCTGCAAAACTTAAATTATTATAAAGATTAGAATCAATGTTAGATTCTGCTGCAGAATATACAATTAGATTCTGTCCTGCGGCATAATTTTCTTTTCGCGAAACAAGTGGAATAAAAATTTCGCCTGCAAAAAGATTAAGATAATTAAGTTCTTCCACCTCAACTGCTGCAGCGGGTCTGTTATTTTTTATTAAATCAGAACTAATATTTAAATATTCCTTTGAAAAAGATCTTACCTCTTCTAAATAGGGGAAATTAATACCCGCCAGAATATTTCTCTGTTGATTACTGCGGTTAATAAACTCCATCTCTTCTGATATCAAAAAAAGTGAATTAAGTATTTCAGCATTATAACTACCTTCTGCTGCAGCCTGAGCACCTAACTGTAGATAAGAAGCCTGTAAATTACCTTCCAGTTGAGAAAAAAGTTGGTCTCTATAATAGTTATTCCTAATCAAATCAAAACTTAAACTTTTGGCTGGAGTAAAAATAAATTCACTTTCACTATCTCCAACTAAAGCTGATAGATTTAAAATCTCAGTTTCTATTTTTTTAAAAATATTTTCATTTTCTGCAGATTTAGCTACTAGCAGATCAACCGACTTGCTAGTTTTTTCTATTCCATTATCAGATTGAATAAAAAATGGTGTTACTACTAATATTAAAAAAATCAAAAATAGAGGCACAGCTTTTTTCCAGGCGGGATCCAGGTAGATTTTAAGTAAATAAGAAGCAATTAATACTGATATAAATGATACTAAAAAAATACCCCCATAGGCAGCATACTGAACTACTAAAGAAAAAGCAGCCTGAGTGTGGGCAAAATAATTAAAAGGGTTAAAATTAAAAAACTCAAAGCGCAGATATTCGATTACAGTCCAGCTTAAAGCAGCAATAAAAGGACTATAAGAGTATTCTGGCTGCAGAAATTTATTTAGCAGCACCCAGATAGCAAGTGGTAGAGCCGAAATTAAAAAGTAAATAAATAAAATGAATAAATTAAAAGAAAATGGCATTTTCAAAACTGAACTGAGCGGCTGATAAAGCCAGTGAAGAGAAAATACAGAATTTAATATGCCTACAAGTAAAGCAACTATAAAAGAATGGCTGTAATCATAATCTTTGATCAGATAGATTAATGGTATAAATGCCAGCCAGCTCAAGAAAAATAAAGCGGGAAAATAATATGATATTGTAAACAATAATGATGATAAAACAATTAAAATAAATTCCATATCTCTGCCTCCAAAAATAATTATATACTATATACTGGAAAAAGGCCAGCTATTAAAGCTGGCCTCAATAATTTATATTTTATTTTGAAATCATGAGTTTTCTTTATTAACTCTTTCAATAACTTTTTCACTGAGATCTCCTGGCATCTTATCATAATGAGAAAATTCCATATCGAATGAACCATAACCACCTGTGATCGATTTTAATTCTACAGCATAGTTAAACATTTCTGCCTGTGGAACCTTTGCTTTAATAATCTGAACTCCATCCTGAGGTTCCATACCTTCAATTCGACCGCGTCTGGAGTTAAAATCTCCCATTATATCTCCCATAAAATCCTGGGGTACAGTTACCTTAACAGACATAATTGGCTCTAATAAAACACATCTTCCCTGGGCCAGTGCTCTTCTAAATGCCTTAGAAGCAGCAATTTTAAAAGCCATCTCCGAAGAATCTACATCATGATAAGAACCATCATATAAAACCACTTTAAAATCAACTACAGGATAACCAGCCAGGGCTCCTGATTCCTTGGCTTCAACAACCCCTTTTTCAACTCCAGGTATATACTGTCCTGGAATTGCGCCTCCAAAAATTTCCTCTTCAAATCGAAAACCTTTACCACGTGGAAGTGGCTCTACCTTCATCATTACATGACCATACTGACCACGACCACCTGATTGTTTCTTGTATTTTTCTTCTACATCTGTCTTTTTCTGAATAGTTTCCTGATAAGCAACCTTTGGCTCCTGAGTCATAAAATCAATATCATATTTTCGCTGACACTCTTCTTTGATCATAATAAAGTGGATAGTTCCCATCCCATCTAAAATTAATTCTTTAGTCACCTTATTATAATTTACTTTAAAAGTAGGATCAGAATCACTATAACGCTGAAGTGCTGAAGCCATTTTCTCTTCATCTACTTCAGCAGCGGGATATGCTGCCCTGCTGTACATCGGCTTTGGAAATTCCAGTTCATGATAATAAACATCAGTTTCTGGGTCTCTGATAGTAAAAGATGTCTCCAGCTCATCTAATTTTGCTACCGCTCCAACTTCTCCTGCTGTTAAATCATCAACATTATCTTGATCTATACCATTAAGCTTATATAGCTTAGTTACTTTAATTTCTTCTTCAATATTTGGAATATAAACTAAGTCATCACGCTCTAACTTCCCAGAAAAAACTCTAAATATAGATAATTTACCAATATAAGGATCAACCATTGTTTTACATACCTGAGCACTAAATTTACTTTCTGGTTCAGGTGCCAGAACATCTCCAGATTCTACTAAATGATCAGAATGGACTTCAGAAGCAGAAGGAAAAATTTTAGTTAAATCATCTAAAAATTTGGCAACCCCACAATTTTCTAAAGCAGAACCTGCAAAAACTGGAACCAATTCCTCACCCGCAACTTCTTCTTCAAAAGCTTTAGTTAATTCCTTAATAGTAATTTTCTCACCATCAAGATATTTAATCATTAAATCTTCCTTTAATTCAACAATCTCTTCGGTCAGCTTTAACTCATAATCCTCCACTCTTTCCTGCTCTGAGTCTGGCACAGGAAAAGCCTGAGGCTTTCCATCTACGTTTTTATATAATTTTTCATCTAATAAATCAATAATCCCTTCGAATTTCCCATTTTCATAATAAGGGATAGTTACAATTGCAAAATTGTCCTCATATGTAGAACGTAATTCTTCTACAACTTTATCAAAATCTGCATCATCTTTATCAATTTTATTTATGAATACAGCCTTTGCCAGGTCATTTTTTTTGGCTAAATCCCAGACATAACCTGTATTAACTTCAATACCAGCTGCTGCATCAACCAGCAGTACAGCACTCTCTACCATTCTTAAGGCACTTATTACCTCACTGCGGAAATCTGCATAGCCTGGTGTATCAATAAAATGAAATAATTTATTATGCCATTCGAAATTAAAATAACTATTATGAACTGAGTGTTTATGTTCTTTTTCTACTGCACTAAAGTCGGAATGGGAATTTCCTTTATCAACACTGCCCGGCTCATCAATTACTCCGGCATTATAGAGAAGCATCTCAGCCAGTGTTGATTTACCCGCACCTCCATGTGATATAAAGCAGAAATTTCTAATATCTTTACTAGTAATTTTACTCAATTTTTCCACCAACCCTTCATTTTATTAGTATTTTAGTATTTAAATGTCAGATCAATTAATTTTTGATTGATTAAGATATTCTGACATAAAAGATTTAATCTAACTGTATTTTATTACTTCTACAATAGTTATTTAAATTCCTTTAATTTTTTGAATATTATTTCAAAAAAATAATCTACTCTGTTTATTGGTTATCCTATCATGATTTTTAAAAAAACAAAGTAGATTAATCTTTAATTCAAGTTTTTAAATCATTAATTAACAATTTTTTTTAACTGTTTTAGCTACATTTTCTCCAAGTTGATAACATTTTTTTAATATATCTCCACCAGGTGCAAATTGAGACTCAATTACAGGCTCTACCAAATCACAGTGAACTATTTCTTTAAATTCTTCCAATCGATCTAAGGCACCACCACTCCAGCTATAAGAGCCAAAGATACCTAAGACTCTGTCTCTTAAATTTCTGCTTTCTAAACTATTAAGCAGATATTCCATTGGTGGAAAAATCTTTGTATTATAAGTACAGCTGCCTAAAACAATACCTTTATACTTCCAGATATCATTGATAATAAAAGAAATATTCTTTCGAGAGACATCAAATAATCTAATCTGTTCAATTCCATTTTCGGATAAAGAACGGGCAACAGCTTCGGCCATTATTTTAGTGTTACCATACATTGAACCATAAACCACTACTACACCCTCTTCTGTCTGCTGCTGACTCCATTTATCATATTCTTCAATTATATGAGCAGGATCCTGTCTCCAGACAAGCCCATGGGTAGAAGCAATCATACCGACTTCATCAATTTCTTTACGCAATCTGGAAATCGTTTTATGGACAACCGGGCCATATTTACCAATAATATTAGAAAAATACCTTCTGATCTCATCTTCAAAATACTCAACATTTACCTCATCATCAAATAAATAACCATTTAAAGAACCAAAACCACCAAAAGCATCACCTGAAAAT
>Ga0306868_1000288_pt1 | contig 35645 bp, 46 predicted proteins | sample AntRauTorckE6832_FD_190411 | JGI IMG/M metagenome (GOLD analysis project Ga0306868, IMG submission 190411) | Saline lake microbial communities from Rauer Islands, Antarctica - Metagenome Torckler E6 #832 (v2) (version 2) | ecosystem: Environmental > Aquatic > Non-marine Saline and Alkaline >... | reverse complement strand
GATAGCGATTTGGTACAATAGGTGAAACTGTAATTGCGGTTAACTTAAGATATTTGGTAACCGTAATTATTTTAACCTTAATTACAATTCTCACCTAAAGAATTATATCATAAAACATATAACAGAAACAATGTTTCAATATATCTTGCAAATATTACTGGATTGTCATATAATTAAGCAAATGTTGAAATGACGTTTCAAAATAAGAGGGGGAATAGTATGAATGCTAAAAAAGTTAGAACAAAAGAAAAGATTGATTTTTCTACAAAGGATTTATTAAAATTTGTTATTCCATCATTAATTGGTTTACTGTTATTTGTTATTCCATTACCATGGGGTGGCGGATCTTTAACAATTGGTGTGGGGTATATGGCTTCAAAATTTACGGGAAGTTATGGACAATATTTGCCAGTCTTTATGGTATATGTTGTTATTGCAAGTGCCATTTTATCGCTATTTATTACAGTATCTAAACCAAAATTTATTAAAGAAAATGAATTTTTAAGTAATTTATTTATTGTGAGTCCACTGATGTTAGGTATTAGAATAGTAGCTGCAATCTTTGGTTATGCAGTTATTAATGAATTAACTGCCTTTGGATTAGATAAAGTTTCTGCAGCCTTTACTGGTGGGGTGGTTGTTAACGACTTATTTCCAGTATTAGCAACTTGGTTCTTTTTCTCAGGATTATTTTTACCATTATTAATGGAATTTGGATCAATGGATTATTTAGGTACATTGATTAGAAGGTTTATGAGACCACTATTTAAGGTACCCGGCCGTTCAGCAATTGATGCCATCGCTTCATGGATTGGTTCAGGACCTGTAGGTGTTGTAATCACCAATAAGCAATATACTACTGGGTATTACACAGCAAAAGAAGCTTCAATCATTTCAGTATGCTTTTCACTAGTATCCTTACCATTTGCTGTTTTTATTGCAAGTTTCTTAGAATTAACTGTTAGCTTTGTTGCATTTTATGGCGCAATAAGTATTGCTTCCTTTGTTGCAGCGATTATTTTACCAAGAATTTATCCACTGAATAAAAAGAAAGAAGATTATTTTGAAGGTGTCGATGTTAAAATTAATGAAAATGTACCAACAGGCCGTGGCATACACGAATGGGCCGTTGAACGTGGCGTTGAACGGGCAAGTGAAGCACCTGATACAAAAGGATTGGTATTATCTGGCATTGGTACAATAGCAGATGTGTATTTTAGTTTAATGCCTATTGTTATGCTACTTGGAACGACTTCATTAATGATTGCTGAATTTACGCCAATTTTCAGTATCATTTCAAAACCATTGGTACCATTATTTACTTTAATGAATGTACCTGATGCAACAATAGCAGCATCAGCAACGGTAGTTGGATTTGCTGACATGTTCTTACCAGCAATATTTGTACAAGGTTCTCCACATGAAATTACAAGATTTATTATTGGCGCCTTGTCATTTACACAATTGATTTATCTAACTGAAACAGGCGCAATCATTTTAAGAGCAAAAATACCTGTAAGCTTTAAAGATTTATTAATTATATTTATCCAAAGAACAATTATAACATTACCAATTGTTGTTGCAATAGCTCATCTAGTTTATTAGAGGGGGATGTTTGAAATGAAACATAAATTTATAGCAAAACGGTATTGGAAAGACCAATCAACACCTATGGGTGAAGTAGATGAATTAGCTAAAAAATACAACAATGTTATTAATCTAAGTTTAGGAGATCCGGATCAAACAACACATGAAGGGATTATAGACTATGCTTTTAAACAAGCAAAAGAAGGGCATACGAAATATACAGCTTTTAGAGGAGATCCTGAGTTAAGAGATGAAATAAGAAGATTCTATAAAGAAGCATTTGAAGTAGAGATTAAAGATGAACAAGTAATGGTTACAGCGAGTGCTTGTTTAGGTATGTATCTTGCTTTAGAATCTATATTAGATCCGAATGATGAGGTTATTATACATGCACCATATTTTACGCCGTATCCTCAGCAAATAAAACTTGCCAGAGGTATACCGGTAGAATTAGATACTTTAGAAGAAGAGGACTATCAAATAAACATCAAACGCTTAGAAGAACAAATCAATGAACGAACAAAAGCCATTGTTCTAAATTCACCCAATAATCCAACAGGTGCAGTCTTTAGTTTAGAGACATTGAATAAAGTAGCGGATATTGCAATAAAGTATGATTTATTGATCATCTCTGATGAAATATACGGTGCTTATACCTTTAAGGAAGACTTTAATTCAATGATTAATATTCCAAGGATTAGAGAACGATTGATTGTCCTAAATAGTTTTTCAAAGGATTACACAATGACGGGTTGGCGCGTTGGCAATATCATTGCACCGAAAGAGATTATTAAGACATGTCAAGTAGTGAATGAGAATGTTGTCTTCACAGCACCATCGATTTCACAAAGAGCTGCCATCTATGCTTTAAGAAATAGAAATAAAATTCAACCACAAATGGTTACCTTATATAAAGAAAGAGTTATGTATGCAGCGAAAAGGATCAATCAAGTGGATTGGATGAGTGTACCTGAACCAAAAGGTACTTTTTATCTATTCATTAACATTAAAAAGACAAAGTTGTCATCTAAAGAAATAAGCAGACTTATATTAGATGAAGCTCAAGTTTTAACAATCCCAGGTAATGCTTTTGGTAGCTGTGGTGAAGGCTATATAAGAATTGCTTGTACTGTAAGTATTGAAAAATTAGAAGAAGCTTTTGATCGAATCGAAAAAATTAAATTATAAATCCTTGAGGGCCCTAATATATTTGTTAGGGCCTTTATATTAATGGCGATGTAAAGTATGATATATGAAATTAAGAATTAACTTTAGAAGACAAATTAGTTGTGATATAATCAAGTCAATATTAATAATACCAAATGCTTTTATACATATAATGTCCATAAGATTGTTGAAAAATTTGAGAAATTTAAGAACCTAAAAATATGATTATAGATTCAGAAGATGCATCTGAATTATTGAAATTTCTGAATTTTATAGCTTTACGGTGAAAAGTATGAAGGGAGAATTATGGTTCGAAAGAAAGCCAATCAAATGATAATTCTAATATTAATATTTATTACTTTCGTCATGAACTTTTTCTATCCTATCATTAGATTTCAAAATAGAATTTTGAATCTATCCTTCGGTGTTATTCTACTTATGATTCCAGTGTTGGTGTTCTATAGAAGTTTTAAAATAAAGAAAATTAGTTTAAAAATTACTAGTGTATTCATATCAGGTATTGTATCTTTCTTCTCTGCAATTTTCATACTTATACTATTGTTTAATATTCAACTTATATCTGAAAATAACTATGATCCTAGTTATGAAGTCATTCATATGATTACTGCTAAGGATTATGATGTTGTAACATACCGGATTAACAGTGGTGCCATGTCATCTTATGGTGTAAAAGTTTTTCAAGAAAAATCTATACCCATGGGATTTAAAATTGTTAAAGAATTATATACTGCTTCTAGAAAAGCTGAAGTGACAGTAGCATTAGAAGATGATAAAGTATTTATTGATGAAAAACAGTTTATACTAAAACAGAATATTTATTAAATGATAGGGTAGTAAAGTATCGATTATCTGGATTCTTTCTATTATATATTATCCTTAAGAGACATATGGTGGGGATAAATGAAATAACAGAAAAAAATAAAAGGATATTTTAAGAAGGATTAGGCAGGTGAATTAATGGAAAAATTAAAAGTCAAGCTATCTGAGATTATTATTGGTATTGAAAGTCAATCGAATGAAATAGATACATACTTTAATGCGATAACAGGTACTGTTGTACATATAACTTACGAGGATTATTTTGCCGCAGAATCAGATGAAAATTTAGATGAGTATCCAAAATGGCAACAAGAGAGTATTATGAATGCCAAAGCTATTATGAGTGAAGCGAATTATATTTATCCATTGCCGTCAAGATATGATGTGAATACCTATGATTTGATGGTGCGCTTTAGTCTTTCAATTGAAGACCAACAAATCAGTGATGATTTATACAATACTTTAAAAGGCAATGGCGCTTTTAGAAGATTTAAAAATAAAATACGTACTTATGGTATTGAAATGCAGTGGTACGCCTATAGAGATAAAAAAATAAAAGCAATAGCTATTGAATGGTGCGAAGCCAACGGGATTGATTATTATGAATAATAAAGTGAGATGCTCATGATATTTGATAAAACATTTGGAATAAAAGAGTACAATGGAATTGAAATGAATAGAAGAACATCAGTGAAGATTATAGGGCAAGTAAAAAATAAATATCTTATGCTTTTAACGAATAATGGCAACTTAGAATTTCCTGGTGGAAAGATAGAAAAAGATGAATCAAGAAAAGCTGCTGTTAAAAGAGAATTATTAGAAGAGACGGGTTATAGAGTATCAGGTTCAGCGAATTATTTAGGAAAAATCATCAGTAGACGAGAAGATCGCTTTGATTCTAAAAAGCTGTATGAAGCAACAATGTACTTCTATAAGTGTCAGGTGGTTCATCAAACAGATCAACTCATATTATCAGAAAGTGAAATGAAATTTGATTATTTGCCAATTTTACTTAAAAAAGAAGCAATTATAAACAAAAATAAGACAGATGGGTTAACACCAACCTATGAGAATGTATTGAGCCAAATAACAACTTATCTATTTAATAGCGTTGATTAATCCATCTAAACTGATTAACAAAAGATACATTAAATTTAGAAAAAAGGAAAAGGAGTTATACATGCCCTTATTTTATGCAGTAGTTATCGGAGTAAATATTTCGCTAATTTTTAAAGAGGATGGCGGATTAGAAAATTTATATTTAGTAATCGAAAAGCATTCAAAAATAGCTCAAATAATTGCTTATTTCTATGTTATATTTTTAGGATGTTTCATGTTTCCTATTCAATTTATATTTGAAGGAACCTATTGGTTTATGCTATTTATTGGATATTTTTATTTAGGCGTTATTTTCTATGGATTAGAAAAAAACAAATCATTTAATGTTTTCAAAAAGGTCTTTCTATTAAATACTATTGGACTCATTGGTCGAATAGTTCTTGAATGGGGCGAGAACACGATGGTCAAAGCTTTAACACCAATGAATATCATTTTATACTTGATAGCAGTACCATTTTTAATTGCATTAGTCCATATTACAATTTCTATAACTCAAAAACGTTTTAAGAAAGGAAGATAACAAGTGAAACTAGAAACCAACAGATTAATTATTAGAGACCCAATCATTGAAGATTTTGATATTATCTGGGCAATGAGAAATGACCCTGAGGTATCATTATTTACTGGAGGTGTCACTTCTTTAGCAAAGGAAGAATTATATCAAAGACATGTGAAAAGATGTAAGAACCTCAGTCATGAGCCAAGAGAGTATTCTGTGACTCTAAAAGAAACATGAGAATATATAGGTTACTGTGGTTTTCAATTCTGCGTAGTTTTAGATGGTATTGAAATTTTGTATGGCTTTTTAAAAGAACATTGGGGCAAAGGCTATGCAAGTGAGGCATCAAAAGCTGTCTTAAGATATGGTTTAGAAGAGCTAGGTTTAGATGAAATAGTAGCTGCTGTAAATTTAGAAAATATTGCTTCTGAAAAAGTCTTAATCAATATTGGTATGCGTTATGTTGAAGTTATTGACTATCCAAAGGAAGGGCCAGTAAAAAAATATAAATATTTAAAAAATAAAAATATTTAAAGATGGGGGAATTTTATGCTTAAAAACAATTACAAATCGATTTTTTTCTTCATGATGTTACCTCTTTATTTTAATCTGATTATTCTATTAATAGGTATACAAGCCGGCGCTATTGTATGGAGATTATGGTTTCTAGATATTACTATAAACCTCATCGGTGCTTGGTTGATTAGTTATAAAGAAAAGCTTTTAATAAATATTATTGGTTTTTCTTGTTTTTTATTAAAAGGTGGCTACTGGTTTTCGAGATTTTTTATGGAATCTATACGTTCAAGTCACTTATGGGTTTATGAAGTCTATATTGGTTCATTTATACTTATATTAGGGATTATTGGATTTGTTTATTCAATTATTAAAAATAAATTAGTAAAAAAGCATTTAAAGCATAACGTTTAATCGAATTGAATTAGAAAAGAGGAATATTCAATGAAAAAAATCATACATCATGTTTGTATTCAAACAAGTAAATATGAAGAATCCCTTGGATTTTATACGAGAATTTTAGGTTTTGAATTAGTGAAAGAAACGAAAAACTTTCATCAACGAGCTTTCAATACTTGGTTGAAACTAGGAGAGTTTATCACTCCTAGCTCAAGAAAACACCATCCAAATCTATGATTTGGGTGGTGATGAATTGAGTTCTCTTTTTGAATAATAGAGGAAAAAATAAAAAAACACTTCCTACACGAATATTCGTTTGATATAATGAACGTATAGTCTGTAAAGGAGGTGAAAAATTAATGAAATTATCACAAAAAGTATACATTAAATTAAATCGTAAACAGAAAAAAGTAATTGATGAACTGATCTGCCATGTTACAAAACTCTATAACATATCGAACTTTGACATGCGTAAAAAGAAGTATATTCCCTATACTCAAAATGATAAACTACTCAAGTCTAATTGGCATAGCGATTACTTACATGCCCATAACCGGCAGCAACTTTTAAGAAAACTTGATCAAGATTGGAAAAGTTATTTCAAAGCCGTTAAAGATTATCAGAAAAATCCAAATAAATATACAGGAAGACCCAATAAGCCAGGATTTAAAAACATAAATACTAAGCCAGGAGAGGTTATTTTTACTAAGCCAGGTATTACTCAAACCCATACAAAAGAAAATAATCCAAAGGGAAATCTTTTAATCTTATCCTTATCTAAAAAAATGAAAGCCAAATATCAGATAAATAATATAAAATTAAAACTCACAGAAAAGGTTTTAGTGCTGATTGGAGAGCTTAAAAATATTAACCAAGTAACCATTAAAAAGGATTATTTCAGTGGAGAGTACTACTTAAATATTGTCTATATCAAGGATGAAAAAGAAATTAAAGGTTATACTAATATAATGTCTATTGATCTAGGATTGGATAACTTAGCAACAATTACTTTTTTAGAAAATGAAGAAACATATATTATTGATGGTAAAAAATTAAAATCAAGAAGAAAATATTTTGATAAAGAGATAAATTATTACCAAAGCATTCGTATGAAACAAACAAGTTCGAAGAAATTTAAAGAGACTAAAAAAATCAAAAAACTTAGAAAAAAGAATAGAGATTATCAGTTAAATTATTTACACCATGCAGCAGGTCAAATAATTAAGTATGCAAAAAAACATAAAGTAAGAACAATTGTTGTTGGCGATATGAAAAATATCAAAAATGGTATGAAAAATAACAAGTCTTTTGTTAAAAGTCCTATTCAAAATTTCAAAAAACTTATTGAATACAAAGGATTACTTTCTGGTATAAACTATGTAGAGCAAAATGAAGCCTATACATCCGGCTGTTCTGCTTTAGATTTAGAATCAATTAACAAGAAAAGTTACAATAAGAAAAGAAGAATTACCCGAGGACTTTTTAAAACAAACAAAGGATTATTAGTGAATGCAGATCTTAATGGCTCATTAAACATCTTAAGAAAATATTTAAAATTAAAATGTATTCCGAAACTAATAACATTAGCGACGGATAATGGTGTCGTGAATGCACCCAAGCGAATAAGTGTGGCCTGTTGTTAACAGGTGTAAAACTTAAATACAAAACTTCGTTTAAAGCCATCTAGTAAGCATCAGCAGTTAGGTTGCCGAAGTATGGTAAAAGAAGCTCCCTCTAAATATTGTTTCTTATTTAGGGGGAGAGATTCACGATTGAGTTACAAACTGGTAAAAAGAATGAAAAATTAGAAAAATGGTGTAAAACAAGTGAAGGCATCGTTCATATATGTTTTATGGTGGCGGATGTACATGATGCCTATGAAGAAATAAAAGCAAAAGGTTATACACATTTTAAAATAAAAAATGGAAGAGTGATTTATAAAGTTGAAGACGGGTATTTATTTAAAGTGAAAGCACCTGAAGGTACAGAAATTGAAATGAGAGATTTGGAATTAGGAGAGTGAAATATGCTTAAAAAACTTTTAGGAATAGCACCAACTGAAGTAGACCATGGTGTTTATAAACCCTCACCATTGTCATTAAAATTGGCAACATCAAGCACAACGAATTATAGCCATACAAAATATCAAGAACCTTATCGAGGGAATCAATATAAAATTTTAATGGTTTGTACAGAAGAAAATCATTTGAAAATGACTAATGGAAAGAAGTTTTTAACTGGAAACCATCCGGTAGAAATGCTTGTACCCATGCTTCATTTTGAGAAAGCAGGTTTTAAAACAGAGATCTATACACCAACGGGTCAATCAGCTAAAATTGAAAAATGGGCCATGCCAGAAAAGGATACAGCAGTCAAAAATCTATACTCAAAATCTGAAGTAAAATTTAACAAACCTAAGAACTTAAAAAAATTTGTTAAGAATGAAATGGATGGCAATGAAGAGATTATAGGAATTTTTATTCCTGGCGGTCATGGTGCATTGTTAGGCTTACCAGAGAATGATGATCTAAAAAAATTAATTCATTGGGCCTTTGAAAAAGAGTTATTAATTCTTTCAATTTGTCATGGACCAGCAGCTCTTTTAGCAGCCGATATTGATGACGACCAAAAGGATTTTATTTTTAAAGGTTATGCCATTGCGGCTTTTCCAGATGCTGTCGATGATAAAACACCTTTGATTGGTTACTTACCTGGAAACGTCCCTTGGAAGTTTGGTGAAAAACTTAAAAAGTTAGGTGTGAATATTGTGAATAAGAAAGCTGATGGCACTTGTCATAAGGATAGAAATTTAATAACAGGTGCAAGTCCTGCAGCAGCAAATGATTTTGGAGAACTAGGGGCGAAGGAATTATTAAGACGTGTGAAAATGTATTCTAAAAATTAAGGGAGACATTGAAAATTATAAAAGAATATTTTAATCATCTATCAAAGGAGAAACCTATGAAATCAAATATTGATTTAGAAAGAACATCACAAAAGTTAATTGATTCAATGGAAAATAATCGTGTGAAATTCGAAATTTTTGAAAGAGACAGTTTGAGAGGATCACATTCTGTTAACGATGCAACACAATTGTTTTTTATTCAAAATGCAAATATTCGATTAAAAACAGCCAAAATCACTTTAAAGAAAGATTCTAGTGTGAATTTAGAATCAGGTGCGTTACATTTCATGAAAGGTGATATTAATATTGAAAATAAGATTGGTGGAATGAAAGGGTTGGGTAAAAAATTATTTAATAAAGCAACAACAGGTGAAGAAACATTTAAACCAACTTTTTCTGGTAATGGAGAAATAGTATTAGAACCTACCTTTGGTCATTATGCATTAATTGCTTTAGACAATGAAGAAATTATTGTTGATGATGGGGTATTCTATGCTTGCGAATCTACTGTTGAAGTAGGCGCGGCACCAATGAAGAATTTATCTTCAACATTTTTAGGAAATGAAGGTTTTATTCAAACCAAGTTATCGGGTACAGGTATAGTACTATTAGAAATGCCAGTACCAAGCGAAGAAATAGAAGAATATGAATTGAAGAATGAAACATTAAAAATAGATGGAAATTTTGCTATTTTGAGAAGTAGCAATATTGAATTCACTGTTCAGAAAGCTTCGAAAGGAATCTTATCATCTGTTACTTCTGGTGAAGGTTTTCTTAATGTTTATAAAGGGGTCGGCTATGTATGGTTAGTACCAACAAAAGCTATCTATAGAAAGTTATCATCTGCTGGTTTATATGGTCAAACAAATCCTGGTGGTTCATCGAATACCAAAGTATAAATATTTACTGTCATAGAGAGGTGTATTTTTAATTAACTTTTTGCATATCTCTATCATTTTAATTCATAAAATTCAAGTTGTTAACAAAGAAAAGGAATGATCTGAAGAACTGACTTTAAATTATATTAATAGTTAATTTAGAGTAATGAATAAAAATTAATTTTTATGAATATATATGAATTGATAAGATATATATGGGTATATATTAACTGTAAGTATTAGTGTCTTTGTTTCAAATTATACGGCTTTATGAGTATTTGTAACTTCCGTTAAATTATTATTTGGTTTTGTATTTACAGCAAAATTTATTTGAAAAAGATTCTATGCCTTGATTAGTCGGTTATTTATGAGAAAAAATAAAGGCAAACTTGATCTAAGTTAGATGATTTAATAAAGGAGTGAGTATTATGTTTGAGAAATTACTTATTGTTACCGACATGTCTCCCAGCTTAGATGCTATAATTGAGTGTGTAGGGAATCTTAAGAACTTTGGCGCGAAGGAATGTACGCTACTACAATGCATGAATACCCAACAGATAAGTTCTTTAGCATTTTCCTACTCAACCTCTATTATAGATCACATCCTTGAAGAAAAAAAAGAAAAATTACAAGCATTAGGTTTTAAAGTACAGACAAGAATTATATCCGGTTTTCCTAAAAAAGTAGTCAATAAGATAGCAGTAAAGGAAGACTATTCTATGATTATTGTTGGTGAAGTAGAACATTCTAGAACTGGAGAGTTTTTCTTTGATAAATTAAGTTATGATGTCATTCATACATCAGAAATACCAGTTCTAATTGTAAGATTGGTTTTAGACAAAACCAAAAACATACAAGAGGTGAAAGCAGTTGGGTGTCAGTTAAATGATCATATCCTATTTCCAACAGATTTTTCAGAAAATGCAGATTATGCATTTGACTATTTGAGAAAAATGGTTTCAAATGGAGTAAAGAAAGTTACTTTAATGCATGTTCAAAATGAAACTAGAATAAGTCCGCATCTTAATGATCAAATCGAAAAATTTAATAAGATTGATCACGAAAGATTAGAACGATTGAAGAATGATTTGAGTGAAAACAGTGATGTTGAAATTAAACTAGTTATTAAATATGGGAATCCAACACAAGAAATCTTAAAAGTTATTAAAGAGATGGATATATCTTTAGTTGTCATGGGGAGCCAAGGAAGAGGGTTCCTAAAAGATTTGTTTATTGGAAGTGTGAGTCACAATATTACAAGACATTCAAATACATCAGTATTATTAGTACCGCTTAGAAAAAAATAAAAATACATGTTTTTAGATGGTCTAAAAAACACTAATACCATCCTAAAAACTTTTGACGAATTGTAAAAAATTAGGTAAACTAGAAAAAACAAATATAAAATAGTTTTCTAGGGTTCCGCAGGTAACTGGCTGGTCCGAGAGAAAACGCACATTGCTAAATGTGTACACGGAAGGACAAAAGCCTGGGAGGTAATAAACTATCTCTTAGGCTTTTTTTATTAATTTTAGAATGGAGGAAGTGAATGAAACAATTTAGTTATAAAGAAGTTTAGCTAGAAAATGATAAGAATATTTTAGAAGTCAATATTTTACCAGAAAAATACTGTAATTTTGATTGTAAATTTTGTCCCATCGGGCAATCAAATAATCAAGTAGATACTGTTCAATCCTTTGAAAGTAGTAACGAAGCAATAAATCACCTAAGTCAAATCCTTGATGAAAAGGAAATCGATCTAGTCTTAATAAATTCACCTGGAGAAGCCATTATTCATGAAAAAATAAATCAGGTTATTAAAAATATTCAAGAAAAAGGAATTGCTGTAAGGCTGTTATCGAATGGATACTTATTAAATGATGAAAAATATATTGAAGTTGCCAATCAATGTGAGGAAGTTATTGGGGAAATTTAAGCCATTACTGAAGAAGATTTTAAGAAATTGCAAAGACCAATTAAAGGTTATGCCTTTGAGAATCATTTGAATAGTTTAATTGAATTTAACCGTCAATACTTAGGAAAATTCATTTTAGAAATAACCTTGATTAAAGGATATAATGATGATGAAGAATCAATTAAGGTATTAAAAGATATTATTGGAAAAATCAATCCAGAAAAACTTTTGGTCATCACAATGGATGGGATTTTTGAAAAAAAATTAGGTATATCAGAAGACCAATTGAAAAAAATAAGAGAACGCTTAGAAAAAAAGTATAAATTAAAAGAACGGAGGGTTTCATGAAAGAATTTATTATTGAAGATTCATTTTGGGAGATTTTTCCTGAGGCAAAAATTGGTGTTGTCTTATGTAAAGAAATTGATAATAGAATCAAGGATACAGAGAAATATGAAAAACTTTTAAGAAATGCAGAGAAGGAAATTATTAAGTATTTATCTAATCAACAATTTAGTAAAAATGAGGTTATAAGTGTATGGCGGGAAGCTTTTAAAAAGTTTAAAACGAAAAAAGGTGCAAGAGCTTCTATTGAAGCCTTATTCAAACGTGTAAGCAAAGGTAATCAAATACCTACAATTAATCCTTTAGTTGATTTATATAATGCTGTCTCATTGAAATACGCTTTACCTTGTGGTGGGGAAGATATTGATACCTTTGAAGGCAATATGAGATTAACACAAGCAGAAGGGGATGAACCTTTTGTTACTTTAGGATCAAACAAAAATGAGCCACCATATCCCAAAGAAGTCATTTACAAAGATGATGCAGGTGCTATTTGCCGCTGTTGGAATTGGAGAGAATCCGTTAGAACCTTGCTAACGGAAAAGACTAAGAATGCATTTATTTGTATTGAGTCAGTGGAGCAGGAATCTAATGATCGATTAGAAAGTGCTTTAGAAGAATTAAAAAATCTTGTGAAACTTCATCTTAATGCTGATTGTAGTGTACATCTATTAAATATTGAAAATAAAAAGATTAAAATTCATGATTAATACCCAAAAGAAAGATTCGTTTAAGATGGCGTCTTTCTTTTTAAATGCTTGTTTTGTAATCTTTTCTTTGTGATTATAGTACGAAGCTTTTAATCGTTTATTCGTTATGATATAATTACTAAAGAATTATTCAATATTCTACAAAAAAGTAAAAGTAAAAAATTATACTTAATAGCTATCACAGAAAATATGAATTTATGAAACATGATAAAAACGATTGAATTTTAAGTCGTATTGACAAAAAGTTAAGTTTTTTTGCATCATAATGAATAGTATAACGATAGAGTTAATTTGATGGAGGTATTATGTTTTTAGCAAATATTAAACTAGGATTAAATGAATTTAATGCGACTTTTATTTTTCAAATAGTGAATACATTATTAATAATTGGTTTAATTGCTCTTATTGTATTTTTTGTAAAATTTGTGATCAATAATTATAATAATCACAAGAAATTAAAAACGATTAGCAGACAATTGTCCCGATTAGAAGAATTGTTAGAAAGTGAAGAGAATAATGATTAATAGAATAATAAGTATACAAAAAAATAAAAAATTAAGAGTAACCCTTACCCTACTATTTTTGGGTATAGTTTTTTCATACGGTTTACATCTTTTTGGGGATATTGGACGTGTATTTTTGCCTATGCACATTTTTGTAATCATTGGTGCTTATATTTTATCGCCAATTTGTAGTGTCACAATTGCCGTTTTAATACCAATATTGAATAGTTTTTTAACAGGGATGCCTATAATATATCCGATGCTACCGATTATTATGGTGGAATTAATGGCATATACTTTAGTTATAAGTCTTTTAAAACACAAGAGTATTTATTATAGTCTAATAACAGCAATGATTAGCGGAAGAATAGCCGCCACTTTGACTGTTTATTTATTAAATATTAGTTTTGGATTAAAGATGCATCCAATTAGATATATTGAATCGAGTATCATAACAGGATTGCCAGGTATTATCTTTCAGATTATAATTATTCCAATCATTATTACTCTGATTAATAACCAGTCAAGTCCGTGGAGTGATTTCCATGGACATAATTAGTAGTCATGTCATTTTATCTAGTATGATTCCTTTTTTTATTTTAATTATATTCATAATAATAAAAAGTATGGGAATATTATTTTCAATTATATCAATTTTAATCGTGAGTGATTTCAATTCAAAAATAGAAGATTACAAAAAAATTGATTATGCAATAATTTTAGGTGCTGGGCTTGATGGCGCTGAAGTCTCAATTCGATTAAAAAAAAGACTAGACCAAGGCTATAATGAATTAAATAATCTTGATGTTCCTATTATTGTCTCAGGTGGCCAAGGGCCTGATGAAATTGTTACAGAAGGCTATGCCATGGCAGAGTACTTAATCAATAAGGGGATTCAAAAGAATCGTTTAATATTAGAAGAGAAATCCACATCTACACAGGAAAATTTATTGTTCAGTTTAAAATTCATTCCAGATCATAAAAATAATATTGTTGTCGTGACAAGTGATTATCATATGTTTAGAGCTAAGATGTTAGCTAAACGCATGAATTGGAAGGTCCAAGGGTCATCTGCAAAAAGCTCGCGAGAAGATTTACCAAAACAATTTATACGTGAAATTTTTGCAGTATTGAAAGATTTAATTGTTAGAAAATTCTAGAATGGAGCAAAAATTATGCTTAAACAATATGATTCATTTAAAATACTTTTAATATTTTTTCTTCTGGTCTTAACAACAACAGCCTGTACGTAGGAAACAATTAGTGAAGATGTAGCTGGATATATTTCAGTTGATGAAGGTTCGAATTATAAGGAAACCTTTGACGATCTAGGTATTGGAAGAGTATTTAACTATGATTTTCATTTACTTAAAGCAGATGAAAATTGGGTAAGTATTTGGTTAGAGGGTTATCGTAGTGGCAAACTTATTGAACCAAGTCCTTTGAGTAGTATGAACTACGGTTTGAGTCTAAATGAAGAAGAGAAAGGTAAAATGGGCTTCGGAGTAATCAATTCCAATAAAGAACCATTAGTATTTTTCTATTCTAATGGGACAAGTATATATCCAAATATGATACAAGACGATGTGTTTCTAAATAAAGGCATTAGTGCATGGGACGATGGGATTAATGATAAAATCACATTAAAATATGGTGAAGAAAGAATACTGGCAGTCTATCGACAAAATGAAAATACAATGCCTTCAGGGTATGATTACCAAGATGCTGAAGCAATAAAAGAAATTATAAAAGATAGTGAAACAGTTTTATTTTTTAAGATTAAAATAGAAAAAGCTCAATAAGTAGAGTTGTAAGGAGAGTTTCTTATGGAGAATAAAGACTTATCAAAAAAAGAGCAAAAGGAATTGTTAGAGATATTAAAATTGCGTTTTCAAAGAAATATGAATAGACATGATAAACTTCACTGGGAAAACATTGAAAAAAAGTTGCAAAAGAATTCATCTGTTTTAGAGACGCTCTTCATGATGGAAAATACAGGTGGCGAACCAGATGTCATTTCATATGATATAAAAACTAATGAATACACATTCGTCGATTGTTCTAAGGAAAGTCCTATTGGTAGAAGAAGCCTTTGCTATGATGGAAAAGCCTTAAAGTCAAGAAAAAAAAATAAACCGGAAAATAGCGCATTAGATTTAGCTGATAGTATAGGCATAAAAATACTAGATGAAAGTGAGTACCGAGAGCTTCAAGCATTAGGCAGTTTCGATATGAAAACTTCAAGTTGGATAAAGACATCTGAAGCTATTAGAGATTTAGGTGGCGCATTGTTTTGTGATTTTCGTTATAATACAGTATTTGTTTATCATAATGGTGCAGAATCATATTATCAATCAAGAGGCTTTAGAGGACTAGTAAGAATCTAATATAATTTGTAAGATTAAGAAAGGATTCAATAAAAATGAAATCAATATCTGAAACAATTAATTTAGTAACAACTCTACATGATGGCCAATATCGGAAGAAAACAAAAATACCATATATATCACATCCTTTTGGGGTTATGACTTTGTTATTAAGATATGGTATGAATGATGAAGCAATTCTTAAAACTGCTTTATTACATGATACTCTAGAAGATACAAAGTACACAGCAGCTGAATTAGAAAAAGATTTTGGTAGTGAAATTGGGAATTATGTGAAGCATCTGAGTGAAGACAAGTCTAAAATATGGAAAGAAAGAAAAACACATACAATAAACAATATGAATAAGATTCCTGAAGTTTCTAAATGGGTATTAATAGCAGATAAGGTGAATAATCTAGAGATGAATCAGTTAGAACTAAAAAAAGAAAAGCTTGATTGGAACAAATTCAATAAAGGAGAAGTTTGTCAAGAGTGGTATTTTAAAAGTATTTATAGAGAGTTGATGAAAGATGAAAAAGTATGTAAACATCCATTGTTGGATTATTATAAAACCCTAGTACTCTATATTTTCAATGGTGAAATAGATGTCATTCCTGAAATTTAGACATAAAAAAATAAGATCTGATTGGATCTTATTTTTGGTTAGTTTAATAAATTTATATATACATTTTTGAATGCTTTGTTTACTTGAGCATTTGGATAAGAAATTTTATTATTTTCTACATCCCAGTTAACTTTACGATCATCAATTTGAATATTTTTAGCTTCTAATGTCTTTTTAAGATCATTAAATCTTTTGCTATCCTTTGATGAATAAAAATCTAAACCGATACCTTCTAAAGTATTTTTAACATTAATTGTATTTTTCATTATATATCACTCCTTTGTGATTATAGTTATATTTTCTTTAACTAATCCTATCATATACCTATTTCTTCAAAAAGCAACAGGATAACGGTTCCCGTTTTTATGAAAACGATATCTAATTTAAATTTGATAATTATTGTTTAAGTAATAATAAAGATGGGAATATATATTAGTAAGTAGTAACAGTTTCAAACCTTAAGGAGGATTAAAATGCGTACAATAATGGGTATAGAAATTAAAGACCGCGAAAAAGCAGCAATTAAAGTGCAGGAACTCTTAACAAAACATGGCTGTATCATCAGAACCAGATTAGGGCTCCATGAAGTGGAGAACCAATGTAGTGCAAGTGGTTTGATTTTATTAGAATTTGAAAGAAAAGAAACTGGCGAACATGATGAATTGAAAAAAGAACTCAATGCAATTGAAAATGTTGTCGCTAAAACAATGGAATTTTAATTGAATCTGAACACCATTTGCTCTTAAAATAGTCAATGGTGTTTATTTTATATATAATGGGAAGAGAAATAATTAAGTAGAATTGAGGTTATAATGGACTTATATGTATTTAACTTAAAAATACTTAAAGCAGTTGATGATTATTATTTAATTGAAATTTCAAATAAAGAAATCTCCACAATTATAGAATTTTATTATGAAAAAAGAAGAGTAATAATACCAGGTGACGATGCAATAGCAAACTTTTTAAGAAACAATGCTTATCAAATAAACAAGATTTTACGTAATAAACGAAAAAGTACTTTCTATGAAGGCTTTAGTTTAACAATTGTTATTCGAGATCAAAAAGATGTAGCAGCTTTTAATGATAAAAGTAAAATTGTTGTTTTAGATCAGTTAAGTGAAGAAAGACAAAGTTATGTCATTGATGAAGGAAAAGAGAATATCATAGAAGTTTTCACAGACGGGTCCTTTAAAGAAAAGTTTAATACTGGCGGTTTAGCCTATATTATAAAAGATAAAAACGGAGAATATAAGTTGTATAAAGAGAAATCCAAGCACAAAAGTAGTAGTTTAATAGAATTAGAAGCTGCTATTGCAGCCCTTAAACACTTGAGTAATGAAAAATATATTCGAATCATAACGGATTCTCAGTATGTACGAAAAGGTCTAACGGAGTGGATTGTTAATTGGCAATTAAATGGCTGGAAAACAGCCAATGGACAAGATGTAAAAAACAAAAAATATTGGCTTGCCTTTGATGAATTAACAAAGGGAAAGTATATTGAATTTGAATGGGTGAAAGCACATTCCAACCAATTTGAAAACACTTTAGCAGATTTATTTGCTGAAGATGTTGCTTTTGAAGAAACGATGGATTAAGTGGTATCATAGTATTAAGAGAAAGGTGTGTTTCAAATGAACTATGAAATTTTAGAAGTGCTTAAAGATTCTTCAGATCTTTATAAGCTCTATGGAGAATTAGGGTGGAATAAATATCTAAGATTACCGAAAGAACAACTGAATAAAGCCATGGAAAATAGTTGGTATGTCCTATATATTTATGACGGTAACCAGCTTATTGCTACGGGTCGTATGCTTTCAGACGGTATTATCAACGCATATATTTTAGGTGTTGGTGTTCATCCAAGTTATCAAAATAAAGGGTTAGGCGAAGAGATTATACAATTATTGGTTCAGAAAGGTAAAAAATCAAATTTAAATATGCAACTTTTTTGTAAAGAAGATGTTAAAAGTTATTATGAAAAACAAGATTTCCATTGTTTTGCTTCTGGTATGGCTTATAGAGGTTAAATTATGAAAAAAAGTATTTATTATTTTTCAGGGACAGGCAACTCATTTTTTGTTGCCAAGTCTTTAGCAAATCAAATGAAGGCAGCACTAAAGCCAATTGAGGCCTATGAATCATTGGACAAAATAGATCTTGAATCCGAAATCATAGGTCTGGTTTTTCCTGTTTACCATCAAGGTTTACCATTAATAGTCAAAAGGTTTGTTAAGAAAATTCAAAATTTTGGAGGGCATTATATTTTTGCTGTATGTACTTATGGCAACAGTCCATGTCTTTCTTTAGAGTATTTAGATACTTTATTAAAGAAGAGGAATGCTTATCTTTCCGGAGGGTTTTCTGTGCAAATGCCTTATAATTATTTAACCCCAACGTTTGCGGTTAAAGATTTTTTCAAATCTTTTAAGCTAAGAAAAATTTCAAAAAGTCAAAGAGATAAATTATATAGTGCATCAAAAGATAAAATAGAAAAAATCTATGTCTATGTTGAGGAAGAAAAAGAAGGTATAATAGAAAAAGATGCTGTGGTCATAGAAAAAATTATTGATGTTTTAAATTTAAGAAATATTTTGCAGAAAAAAGTCTGGTTAAAAGCAGCAGGCTATACAGGCGATTTAAGTCCTCAATTTGATGTATGTCTATCTTTAATGGATTATGGGTTTAACGTTAATAAAAATTGCAATAGTTGCGGTACTTGTGAAAAAGTATGTCCAGTTCAAAATATATTAATAGAAAAGAATCAACCACAATGGTACCATAATTGTGAACAATGTTTTGCTTGTCTACAATGGTGTCCGCAAAAGGCAATAAATTTTAGAGAAGGAACATTCAATTGTGAAGGGTATACACACCCTGAAGTGAAAGTTTCAGATTTAATAGGTAAGACTAAAGGAGCAAATAAAAATGCCAGAAGATCAAGTGATCAATAAAACAACAAATCCCAATACAATCAAAAGTATGGAAAAAGATTTTAAGAAAATAGGAATTCAAGCAGGGGATATACTATTAGTACACTCATCTCTTTCAAGCATAGGTTGGGTCTGTGGTGGCGCACAAAGTGTAATTGATGCCTTGATAAATATTTTAGGATCAGAAGGCACATTAGTGATGCCATCCCATAGTGGTGAACTCAGTGATCCAAACCAATGGAACCATCCCCCTGTACCAGAAGAATGGTATCAAATAATTTATAAAAATATGCCAGGCTTTGATCCAGATAAAACACCAACAAGAGGCATGGGGAAAATTGGAGAGCTTTTTAGAACATATCCTCATGTTACTCGTTCAAATCATCCTCAGGTTTCTTTTTCGGCTTCTGGTAAGCAATCCGTAAAGATAACAGAAAATCATCCATTAACGCCTCAATTTGGTATTGATTCACCTTTGGGAAAGTTGTATAAAAATAAAGCAAAAGTTTTATTGTTAGGTGTTGGCTATGATGCTTGTACCAGTTTTCATTTATCGGAAACGATAGTAGAAGGTATGCCCAAAACAAAAATGGGAACAGCTATTATAGAAAATGGTGTTTCAAAATGGCAATGGTTTAAAGACTTTGATTATAATTCCGATGATTTTGAAAGCATTGGTAAAAGTTTTGAAGAAAAAGAAAAAGTCGAAAAAGGAAAAATCGGCAATGCTAAATCGATCTTATTTGAAATGAAAATTGGCGTTGATTTTGCTTGTGAATGGTTAAGTGAACATAGATTTTCAAAAGATTTTAAATGAAACGATTAAATAAAATTGGAGACGATAGTTAAGAATTCAAAGATAAGTATTGAGTTATAATAGAATTATCCTAATATTGTCTTTGAAAAATAACGACCTTTTGTAAAAAAATTGAGAATGCGGTAAAATAATAACAAGGAAAATAGAATAAAATAAGAAAGAGGATGAAATGTATTTATTTTTAAATATCGTGCTTTATATTGTTGTAGCAGTCTTTTTAGTCATATTTTTTAGAAAAGCAATTGAGATGTTTTTACTGGTTTCACATAAGTTTTCTGAGAAGTACAAAAAAGAAAAAGATGAAGAAGAGTAATTTAGAAAGGTTTTCCTAAAAAAATCTATTGACTTTACATAGAGCTTATATTATATTATCAGTAACAAATAAAGAGTTGCATGACTGGCGGAAGTGGAAATAACCACATGAAGTGCAACTTAATAGACAGCCGACCGCCTGGGTATTTTGACGATATTCAGGTGGTTTTTTTATGCTTCCTGAATGATCAAAAAGATTATTTAGGAGGTTTTTTTATGTTTAAAATATGGGAAAGTTTTAAAGGTAGCAATTGGAAAAAAGAAATTAATGTTAGAGATTTTATAAGATCAAATTTCAATGGTTACCAGGGAGACGAATCCTTTTTAAAAGGGACTTCAGAAAAAACTGATCAACTTTGGAAAAAATGTGAAAGGCTACTTGAAAAAGAAAATACAGAAGGTATATTAGGTGTTGATTTAGAAAACATTGCAAGCATAGATGGCTTTAGTGCAGGTTATGTTGATAAAGAAAATGAAATCATTGTTGGTCTTCAAACAGATCAACCACTAAAAAGAATCATTAATCCATTTGGAGGGATTCGGATGGTTGAATCCGCATTAAAGCAATATGGATTAAAAGTACCAGAACATCTTAAAACATTCACCGATGAACATGTAAAAACTCATAACCAAGGTGTATTTGATGCTTATACAGAAGAAATGAAAGGGGTTAGAAGTTGTGGTCTCTTAACAGGATTACCAGATGCTTATGGTCGTGGGCGAATCATTGGTGACTATCGACGCATCTCTCTTTATGGTATTGATTATTTAATTGAAAAGAAAATAGAAGACTTGAAAAGCATTGAATTAACTTTTAATCAAGAAACAATTACGTTGAGAGAAAATATTAATGATCAAATTAAGGCTTTGAATTCAATGAAACGAATGGCTGAGGCTTATGATTATGATTTATCTAAACCGGCTATAGACAGTAAAGAAGCAGTACAACATTTATATTTTGGATACTTAGCCAGTGTAAAAGAAAACAATGGTGCGGCCATGTCACTTGGGAGAGTGAGTACTTTTTTAGATATATATTTTGAAAAAGACTTAAAAGAAGGTAACTTGAGTGAGAAAGGGGTTCAAGCATTAGTTGATCAATTTGTAATAAAATTGAGACTGGTGAGGCACTTAAGAACAAAGGAATACAATGAGCTTTTTGCCGGGGATCCGACTTGGATTACAGAATCTATTGGCGGCTTAACTTCTCAGGGAGAACCTTTAGTCACAAAAACGTCTTTTAGATTTTTAAATACATTAAGTAACTTAGGCCCTTCTCCGGAACCAAATTTAACGATTCTATGGAGTGAAGGACTACCGGAGACTTTTAAAGAGTATTGTTCTAAAATGTCTATTGAAACAGGCGCCATACAGTACGAAAATGATAACCTAATGAAGAAAGCTTATGGGGATGACTATTCTATTGCTTGTTGTGTATCACCCATGAAAACCGGCAAAGAAATGCAGTATTTTGGTGCAAGATGTAATTTGCCGAAAGCGTTGCTGTATGCCCTTAATGGTGGCATTGATGAAATAAAAGACGTCAAAGTTTTAGATGGTTTAAAGCAATACCAAGGTGATGTCCTTGAATTTGATGCGGTATATGATGCCCTAAAACTTGCACTGAAAAAGGTTGCAAAAGTCTATGTCAATACAATGAATATTATTCACTTGATGCACAATAAGTACGCTTACGAGGCAGGACAAATGGCATTACATGATTCCGTTGTTGAGCGAAATATGGCTTTTGGAGTGGCTGGATTATCTGTTTTAGTTGATTCTTTAAGTGCTATTAAGTATGCTAAAGTTAAACCAATAGTCGACAATGGAATAATCAAAGATTTTGTGATTGAAGGAGATTTTCCAACCTTCGGTAATGATGATAATCGAGTGGATGGACTCGCCAATGAAGTTTTAGATTACTTCATTAAGGAATTAAGAAAGCATGAAACAATAGATAATGCACGGCATACTTTATCGGTTTTAACCATTACTTCAAATGTCGTTTATGGGGAAAAAACAGGCAACACACCAGATGGGAGAAAATATGGTGAAGCTTTTGCTCCAGGGGCGAATCCGATGCATGGAAGAGACGAAAAAGGTGCTCTAGCTTCTTTAAAAAGTGTCAGTAAAATTAAATTTTTAGATGTATGTGATGATGGGGTATCAAATACTTTTACAATCACACCAGAAACGTTAGGAAAACAAAAAAAAGAACGAGTAATACATTTAAAAAATATTCTTGATGGCTATTTTTTGGATGGTGGACATCATTTAAATGTCAATGTGCTTAATCGTGAGACATTAAAAGAAGCCCAGATGAATCCAGAGAATTATCCAAATTTAACCATTAGGGTTTCAGGTTATGCAGTGAAATTTAATAAATTATCAAAAAAACAACAAGATGAAGTTATTGCAAGGACTTTTCATGAGCGAGTATAAGATGGTTGGTAATATTCACTCAATTGAGACCTTAGGTTTACACGATGGGCCAGGTGTTAGAAGTGTTATTTTTTTTCAAGGTTGTCATCTAAGATGCAAATACTGCCATAATCCTGATACTTGGACAACAAAAATAAATCAGAGCTTTTCAGTTGAAAAATTAGTAAATGAAATAGGGCGTTTCAAAAATTATTTTGATGTTTCCGGTGGTGGGGTGACACTTTCCGGTGGAGAAGTATTGTTACAACCAAATTTTTTAAAAGAATTATGTGTTGCTTTAAAGGAAGAGAAAATTCATGTAGCAGTTGATACGTCAGGTATTGGTTTGGGCAATTATGATGAAATCTTAGCCTATGTAGATTTAGTAATACTTGATCTTAAACATTATGCTGCAGAACAGTTCAAAGTCTTGACTAACCAAAAGATTGAGGAATTATATAATTTTATCCATGCTTTAAACAAAACCAGTACTCAAGTGTGGGTACGAAATGTAATAATAGAAGGGATTAATGATAATTATAGCCATCTCCAAGGATTAGCTGAAATGATTCAATTAATTGAAAATGTCGAAAAAGTAGAGTTATTGCCTTTTAAAAAAATGTGCTTAGACAAATATAGGCAAATGGATTTAGAGTTTCCATTTAAAAACATTAATGAAACAACAGAAAAGAAAATTGTATTTCTAAATAATCAGTTAAATAATCTCCTGTAGCAATAAATAAAAAATAAAAGATAAAAAAGTTTTTATAATAATAAAATAATAATAGATAAGTTAATAGCATGGTTTCATGCTATTTTTTTATGGAATAAATGATAAAAATTCACAAAAAAACTTCCAAGCGTTGCATCTGCAACGGATTAGAATGAATGCCCGTATATACTAAGATTACAAAATAAGGAAATAAATAAAATAGATAAAAGCGAAATGATAATATTTATCAAAAAAACTCTCATGTGTTGCATATGCAACGTCGTTAATTATTGATAAGTATATACTAAGATTACAAACAAGGAAATAATATTAAAATAATATAAAACCAAGTGGAGGTCAAAATGAAAAGAACCGTAATAAAAATTCATGAAGATAAATGTGTTGGTTGTGGCTTATGTGTAAATGCCTGTCATGAAAGTGCTTTACAGCTAGTCGATGGCAAAGCAAAACTTGTAAGTGAAGAATATTGTGATGGCTTAGGTAATTGTTTACCAAGTTGCCCCACAGATGCAATTGAGTTAATAGAAAAAGATGCAAAAGAATATAATGAAGAAGCGGTTAAGAAAAGAAAGGAAAAGTTGATGACTAAAGAAGAAAAAAAAGATAAAGAATCAACATTGGAACCTTTAGCATGTGGTTGTCCAGGACATGAAGCCAAAACATTTGATCGAAATGAAGAAGTCTCTAATAGTCCATTTAAAATGGCAAATGAAGAAGCATTTCAAATGGCTAATCATCCCATAAGCAAGGAAGAAAAGAAAAAGGAAGTACAAAATAAAATGCAAAATAAATCTTATGATCAAAGTTCACAATTAAGACAATGGCCAGTACAATTAAAGCTTATTAATTCTAGAGCCCCATATCTTGATAATGCAGATCTACTAATTGCTGCAGATTGTACGGCATATGCTTATGGTAACTTTCATGAAGATTTCATAAAAGATAAAATTACTATCATTGCTTGTCCAAAATTAGATGATAATGATTATAATAAAGAAAAGATTCAAGAAATATTAGAATTAAATAACATTAACAGTATCACTGTAGTACGTATGGAAGTGCCATGTTGTACTGGTATTGTTACAGCAGTTAAATCAGCGATGTTAGATTCACAAACAATTGTCAATTATAAAGAAGTAACTATATCAACGGATGGAAAAATATTATAAAGGAGAGATAAAAATGATTAATAAGAATTTTACGATTTCACAGGTGTTAAATAAGTATCCAGAGACAAAGGAAGTATTTGAAAAAAACGGTATGCATTGTTTAGGTTGTCCAACAGCGACAAGAGAAAGTATTGAACAAGCAGCTGGTGTTCATGGTCTTAATTTAGAAGGGTTGATTAATTCTTTAAATGAATCGATTGGAGAAAAGTAATGAAGAGTATTGAACTATTAGTGAATGAACATAAAAACATTAAAAGAATGTTATCAGTCGTAAAGGAAGTCACCTATCAAATATATGAACATGAAGCAGTTGAGCTAGATGATTTTGATTTGATGATTGACTTTATAAGAAATTATGCAGATAAGCATCACCACGAAAAAGAAGAAAATATTCTTTTTGATGAAATGGGAAAGCATCTTGGAGAAGCTATAGTAGATGGACCATTATTAGCGATGTTTTCTGAGCATGATCTCGGACGCATGTATATTTCTAATTTAGAAGAAGCAGTAACGGCAGTAAGAAATGGCAATGAACGAAAAAATATTGATATTATAACAAACGCTAGGGCTTATGCAGATTTATTAGATAGGCATATTGATAAAGAAGACAATACGATTTATATCTTTGGTGAAAATAATTTAAGTGAAGACAGTTTAAAATTTGTTGAAGATGAAATGACAAAAGTTGAATTAGAAGCTGAAAAAAATAATATTCAAAAGAAATATATTAATTTATTAGGACAATTAGAAGAAAAGTATCTATAGGAGGAAAACATGAGTGCACATTTAGGGAAAATTCACACCTGGTTATATAACCAGATTCAAATAATAGATGATCGTAATAGCTTTTTAGTAAAAAATTATAAAAAAATATCTGAAAAATATAAAGAATCTCTATCAGATGTTGATATTACAGAGGCTTTAGCAGGTCAACATATTCATCCAGGACTTGAGAGTTTAATTATAAAAGTTCAAACAGAAGAAGTGAATATAGTAAGTGATTTACTTGAAATAACAAGTATTGATGAATTAAAAGAATTGTACTATGAACATGGTGTTAAAACAGCCAAAGCAGAAAAGAAGTCAGGTGAAACAATTGAAGAAATAGTTAATGCATTAAAGGATATTTTCTTAGAACGTATGCCTTGTGACCGCTTAACTCAAATGGATCTAGATGAGAAGAGTGGCCGGATCATTAGAGACGCCAAACTGCATACAGAGTTTTGGATTGATTCTGAAGTACCAGTAGAAAAAATGCATCAATTGTACCGTGCGTGGATACAAGGAGCATTATTTGCCATCAATCCAGCAGTTGAATATGAACGTGAAATAAATGGTGACCATTATATTGATTTAATAAAAGTTTCTTAATGCGTTGCAAAAGCAACGTGGCATTTAATAATAACAAGTATAATGAATAGTGTAGAGTAATAATATAATAATATAATAATATAATTTATAATAAAATAGGAGGAATCATAATGAGTGAAATGTTTTGTTTTCAATGTCAAGAAGCAGCAGGTGGCACAGGGTGTACAAAAGTAGGGGTTTGTGGTAAAGAAAGTGAGACGTCAAATTTACAAGATACTTTGGTTTATTTACTAAAAGGTATTTCTAAATTAGTCGTAGAAGCAGATGAAAAAGGTATTCAAATCAATCGACCAGAGACATTTGTATTAGATGGCTTATTCATGACCATTACAAATGCAAACTTTGACAACAACCGATTCATTGAAAAAATTAGAGAAGGCTTAGCTATTAGAGATGAATTAAAGGATGCTCTAGGTTTATCTAAGGATGATGGTTTATTTAGTAAACTTAAAGAAAAATTAGGTATGACCTCAACTGACGATTTACTTGATTGGGCTGCAACAACAACAGAAGACATTGTTAAAATGGGCGAATTAGATCAAGTAGGTGTTTTAGCAACAGAAAATGAAGATGTTCGTTCTTTAAGAGAATTAGTAACTTATGGTTTAAAAGGTGCAGCAGCTTATGCACACCATGCTGCAAACTTAGGAAAAGAAAATAAAGAAGTTAACAATTTTATTTTCGAAGCCTTAGCGAAAACAATGGATGACTCATTATCCGTAGATGATTTAGTTGCTTTAACATTAGAAACTGGTAAATATGGTGTTGAAATTATGGCGCTATTAGATGCTGCAAATACAGAGAAATATGGTAACCCAGAAATAACTGAAGTAAATATTGGTACGAGAGACAATCCAGCAATATTAATTTCTGGTCATGATTTAGCAGATATGGAAATTTTACTTAAGCAAACTGAAGGTACTGGTGTAGATGTTTATACTCACAGTGAAATGTTACCAGCGAATTACTATCCTGCTTTTAAAAAATATGATCATTTCGTGGGTAACTACGGTAATGCATGGTGGAAGCAAAAAGAAGAATTCGAATCATTTAATGGACCAATCTTATTTACAACAAATTGTATTGTACCGCCTAAAGGCGAAGTTGCAAAAAGAATCTTTACAACTGGTGCTGCAGGCTTTAGTGGTTGTACACATATTGAAGAAGAAAATGGTACAAAAGACTTTAGTGGAATTATTGCATTAGCGAAAAGACTAGACCCACCAACAGAAATCGAAACAGGATCTATTGTCGGCGGATTTGCTCATGCCCAAGTAATGAAATTAGCAGATAAAATAGTAGATGCTGTAAAGACAGGTGCGATTAAACAGTTCTTTGTTATGGCTGGTTGTGATGGTCGTCAAAATGGCAGAAGTTATTATACAGAATTTGCTGAGCAGTTACCAGAAGATACAGTAATCTTAACAGCGGGTTGTGCTAAATATAGATATAATAAATTAGATCTAGGAGATATTGGTGGCATTCCAAGAGTTTTAGATGCAGGACAATGTAATGATTCATACTCATTAGCAGTGATTGCTTTAAAACTTAAAGAAGTATTTGAATTAGAAGATATCAATGAATTACCAATTTCATACAACATCGCCTGGTACGAACAAAAAGCCGTAATTGTTTTATTAGCTCTTTTACACTTAGGTGTTAAAGACATTCACTTAGGACCAACATTACCAGCATTCTTATCAGAAAATGTAGCCAATGTATTGGTAGATACCTTTGGTATTGCAGGTATTGGTTCAGTAGAAGAAGATATTGAAGTATTTTTAGGATAAAAAAATAAAAATCAATTAATGCATCCTTTCACAAGGGTGCATTTTTTAATTGTATTCATATGTTAATAAAAAAAGTTACTTTTAATCTCTCTTATTTTTTGAAACTATGATATTATCACTTTATAAAGTATCAAATTTTTACTTTCTTGACAGAACTTATTTAAGCAAATATAATAAATTTAAACAAAGTCACGTCAAGAATATTTTTTTGTCATTAAATGAATATAATTATAAAATATTCACCCGATAGTAGCTATTGAATCTTAGCAATAGATCATAAGATTTGTATTTATTAATTTAGAAAGAATAAAAAGTAAAAAAACGGGTATATTAATAACAACATCGGACTAAGAATAGGAGCATATTATTAAATAGATAAGCTATTTAAAGCAAAGCATTCAAGAGAAGAAATAATCTAATTTAAATATTGAGCTAATCAGAAGCGAGGAGGCAAAATGGAATTTATTTGTTCGTTAGTAGTTGTTGAGGATATTGAAAGTTCTAGAAAATTTTATGAAGAAATATTAGAACAAAAAGTAAAGGTGGATTACGGAGAAAACATTACCTTTGAAGGTGGATTTGCACTGCACCAAAAAGAGCACTTTAAAACATTAATAGGTAATAGACCAATCATACGGAAAACAAATAATTTTGAGTTATATTTTGAACACGATGCAATTGAAGCATTTGTAGAAAAGTTAGAAGCCAGTGGTATAGAATTGGTTCACGAGTTGAAAGTACAGCCATGGCAACAACGGGTTATTCGTTTTTATGATCTTGATCATAATATGATTGAAGTAGGTGAATCCATGGCGTATGTAGCTTACCGTCTTTTTAAAGAAGGTTACACAACGGAGAGAATCTATGAAATCACTTATATGCCTAAAGATTTAATTAAAGAAGCTATTGAAAAATATTCTTAAAGTGTTGTGTGAAGGTATATTCATATCAAGGAGGTGACTATGAAAAAAAATAAGTTCTGCCAAAGTTGTGGCATGCCAATGAATAAGGATCCTGAAGGTGGGGGTTTAGAAAAAGATGGTACAAGGAGTAATGAGTATTGTTCTTATTGCTATGCAGATGGTCAGTTTGTAAACGATTCTATTGAAACAGCCAAAGAAATGCAGAAGTTTTGTATCGAAAAAATGAATGAACAAGGAACACCGAAAATATTGGCTTGGCTATTCACTCGTAATATTCCCAAACTTGAACGATGGGCTGATTAATTACAAAGAAAAATCTTGCTGTCAATAAGTTAAACAACTGGCGAATTAAAATTGACTTAATGACAGTTTTTATTTGTTTAGAAAATACGTAATATAATTAATACATAAATACAAAGAAATTTGAAATCATTTGATTATCATTAAGATATGCGGTAAAATATAAGAAATTATTAGTTGTTTAAAGTGAAAGGTAGGTAAATATGAATTTTGGTGGAAATTTTCTCTTTGACATTATTCCTTTTGTTTTTGGTATTGTAGGTTTAGTTTTTTATTTAGGCATGTTTGCATTAATAGTACTGGGCATTATTTTTCTTTATAAAAAAATTCAGAGCGAATCACAAATTGATCGCATTGAAAAAGATTTAAAAGATATAAAGTTAATTTTAAAAAATATGAAAGATAATTCTAAAGGTGAGTTAGATGAATGAAAACATTATTTTGGTTAAAATGGGGAAAGCAAATGCATATTTAATACCATCAAAAAAAGGATATATTCTAGTGGATGCTGGTGTCAAAGGAAAAGAAAAAGCAATAAAAGAGATATTAGAAAAAAATGGTGCTTCATTGAGTGATATCGAACTAATTATTATAACCCACGTACATTATGATCATGTGGGTAGTTTAAGTGTTCTAAAATCTTTAACGAATGCACCGGTTATGGTTCATCAGAAAGAATATGAATTGTTAGCGTCGGGATTATCAGATTTTCCGAAAGGAACAATGAAGTTTTCAAAAGTCATATCTAAGATTGCTAATAAAATTACAAAGGGAACCTTTGAAGGGGTTAAAGCGGACATATTGATAGATGATATCTATGATCTAAGTGTATTTGGTATTAATGGGAAAGTAATATATACTCCTGGGCATACAATGGGTTCCATTAGTGTTCTAATAGAAGATGAAAATCTAATTTGTGGGGATACTTTCTTTAATGTATTAAAAAATTCTGTGTATCCACCTTTTGCTAATGATGAGAAGGAATTACTAAAATCATGGATAAGAATTAAAGAAAAGGATCCTAAATTATTCTATCCTGGTCATGGAGATATATTTTATAAACGAAAATTTCTTAAAACTTTGGGAGAAAAAATTATTCAATAATATCGAATGTATTTTTATTATTTTGGGAGGTAAATAGTATGGATTATGTACCAGCCATTGTTGGTGGTTTTTTAGCTTTGTATCTTTATGGAAAGCATAATCAAAAAAAGAAGGATGATAAGTCTTAAAAATGGTGAGATTTTAATCATATTTTAAGAAAATTTTAAGATTAGTAAATTACAATAGTATATATAAAGATAAATGCTATAAGGAAAATTATAAAAAAATATGAAGGGGTCATATGTACAAATTATTACTAATTGAAGATGATCAATCCATTCGCGAAAAAATAAAAAATAAATTAGAGGATTGGAATTATAACATTATTTTAATAGAAGACTTTAAAAATATAGAGTCAATATTTATTCGTGAATCACCAGATTTAGTTATTATTGATATAAACTTACCATATTATGACGGTTTTCATTGGTGCAAGAGTATTAGAAAATTGAGTAAAGTCCCCATAATGATGATCTCAGCTAGGGATTCTTCCATGGATCAAATAATGGCAATGGACTTAGGGGCTGATGACTATATTGTAAAGCCTTTTTATATGGAAGTTTTAGTAGCAAAAATTAAAGCTTTATTAAGAAGAAATTATGCCTATAAAGATTCTAGTTTAAATATTTTAACTTATAAGAATTTAAAGCTTCAATTGAATATGAGTCAATTGATCATGGGAGAAGAAATAATTGAACTCACTAAAAATGAAATGGTTATTCTTGATTCATTTTTTAATGAACCCAATAGGATTCATGATCGAAGTGATTTAATGCATCGATTGTGGCAATCTGACGCTTTTGTTGATGATAACACTTTAAGTGTAAATATTAATCGTTTAAGAAAAAAATTATCAGATTATAAAATTAATGATTTGATATTGACAAAGAAAGGTATTGGTTATTACTTAAATGAAAGTTATTAAAAGTTATAAAACAGAAATAGTATTCTTTGTAGGAATTATTGCTATTCAGCTATTATATATGAATATTTCAATTGTTTTTAGTCAGTTGCATTTAGCAGAAATTATGTATCTAATAGCCATAGAATCAATGGGTTTTATTATATACATACTTTATAAGCATTGGTTATTTGCCAATCAATTAGAAAGTAATATGCATTATTTAGTAACAGATTATATTAATAGCTTAATATCAAATAATGAAGATTTAAGGGAAGAAGTTAAAACACTTGAATCAATTAATGAAGAAATTTACGACATTATATATGGTTATATTCATGATTTAAAAACACCAGTAACTGCCATAAGTTTGTCTGAGCCATCAGATACTATTAAGAAAGAGATTTTTAGATTAGAAGAAATTATCGAAAAATTACTTTATCTGTCTAGAATAACAGATATTCGAAATGATTTGATATTAAATGAGCATTCAATTAATAAATTAGTAAAAAATGTAATCAGAAAATATCAGATCTTCTTTATTGAAAAGAAAATCACCTTAACTTTAGCATTTGAAGATTATGAAATAATAACTGACCAAAAATGGTTTGAATTTGCACTTTCACAAGTATTAAATAATGCATTAAAATATACTGATTTATCAGGCGAAATAATTATTACTATTGATGAAACGATTAAGAAGAAACATATTGTTATTATAGATAATGGTTGCGGTATTCCTAAGGGATATTTACATCGTGTATTTGAAAAAGGTTTTTCCTATGGTCAAAAAAACCGTTATTATAAAGGAACAGGTATTGGTCTCTATATAACTAAAAAAATATTTGATTATCTAGAGATTGAATGTAAAATTGAATCAACTATTGAAGAAGGAACCAAATTCACTCTTTATATAAATGAATCAAAGGATATTTATAATCTTACCGAAGTGTAAGATATGGTTTAAATATGTTAGACTAATCGATTTTTTTTATTGTATTTCTAAGATACTATTGAAATACAAGGAGTGATAAAAATGTATGTAGAATTGAACAATATTAAAAAAGAGTACGTGACAAGGAAAAGATTTTTAGCTTTAAGAGGAATTAATTTAAGGATTAATGAAGGAGATTTCGTTGGCATCATGGGTCCATCTGGTGCGGGTAAAACAACTTTATTAAACATCCTAGCAACAATTGATGAACCAACAGAAGGTAAGCTCATTATTGATGAAAAGGAAATTACAAAATTAAGTAGAAATAAAAAAGCTGATTATAGGAGTGAATATTTAGGTTTTATATTTCAAGACTATAATTTAGTCAATAATATGACGGTAGAAGAGAATATACTTTTACCTGGAATGATCAAGGGAAAAGTAAATATTAAAGGCATGGAATTGATTGTAAAAAAATTAGGAATTTCAAGTTTATTAGATAAATACCCTTATGAGTTATCCGGTGGTGAAAAACAAAGAACTGGAGCTGCTAGAGCTATTCTAAAAGAACCAAAATTATTACTAGCAGATGAACCGACGGGCAATTTAGATTCTAAATCTGCTACTGATTTTTTAAATGTTATTCAATCATTAAATCAAGAGAGAAATCTAACAACTATAATGGTAACCCATGATCCATATGTTGCGAGTTTCACTGATCGAGTGCTAATTTTGAAAGACGGAAAAATATTTTCGGAGATCAATAAGATGAATAATCGAAAGGCATTTCATAATGAACTTATTCAATCTCTTAGTTTTCTTGGAGGTGAGTAGATGCTTAGATTAGTTAAAAGTAATATCAGAAGGAATCTATCGACTTATTTATTTTATTATTTAGCATTAGTAATTAATATTGCAGTTATTTATATCTTTATCTCTATTCCAACAAATAAAGATTTATTAAAGATTATATCTGCCTTTGAGCAGATCCTTCAAACTTTCAGAACATCAGCCATAATCATTGGATTGTTTTCAATTATGTTCATGAATTATTGTGCGAATTACTTTATAAAGAATCGTTCTAAGGAAATCGGATTATACTCTTTATTTGGTTTGAAGAAAACCAAAATTGCTTTAATGTTAGTTATTGAAAATTTGATTATAGGTCTTTTGGCCATAGTTACCGGTATAGGATTTGGTGTGTTTTTCAGCAAATTCACCATGATGCTTTTAATGAAGTATCTAGATTTATCAGCGATTATTGGTGTGACAATAAATATTGAAAGTATCTTATGGACAGCATCAATTTATTTATTACTTATTATACTGAGTAGTGTTTTCATATTTTATCAAGTATATAAGAGTTCTTTACTTGGGTTATTTAAGAAACAGAGTATAGGAGAGATAGCTAAAAGTAGTTCCTTTAAACTTGGCTTCATTGGTATATTTCTCATATTACTAGGTTATGGCATTGGTATCATTGGTGTGAAGACAATTGATTGGTTCATTTATGCAATTCCATTTACCTTGCTTTTATGTATCATTGGTACATTTCTCATCTATAGAAACTTTATTAGTGCTGGATTAAAGAAATTAACAAATAATAAAGAAATGGTTTATAAAAATGGGAGAATTATATGGTTAAGAAGAATATCTCATAGACTTCGAACAAGTTATAAAATAATTGCTTTAATCACTTTGTTAATTGCTGTGGCGTTAACAGCTATTGGGATTACAAATGGATTAAACATACAACTGGTTGCCTTTAATGAAATTGAAAATCCGTACCAAGTCAATTATGTAACAGATCAAATTGAAAAAGATGATTCAATTCAAGGGTTGATCCAAGAAAGTAAAGAAATAATAAATTCTAATGATCTTTATCAATTGAAAAAAATCAGTAAAGGTCAATATATTATTAGTGAAGAAAACTTCGACAATATACATGTTGAAGGACAATCAGTTGTCGCTTATTTTCTTGAAAATGGTAGGATGCAAATACCTAAAGAAGGATTAGAGATTGATGGAAGAATTTTCAATATTGTAGATTCAATGGATAAATCTTTGCTAAATAGATACCCACTTGGACAGGTATATGTTACTGATAGTGAAATATATAACAATTATCAAGGAAAAGAAGTGATGAGTAGAGGGTTAAAATTTAGTCATCCAATAACGAATATTGAAAAGATAATAGCCATTAATGAAAAATTAGATTTAGAACCTTATAGTGAAATTTCTGTCATACTTGATCAATTAACAATTCTTTTAGTATTTAAAGTCATTGTATTTATAAGTGTGATTATTGGGTTAATTTTCATCTTTTCATCTGCAAGTATTTTATATATAAAAGTTATCAATAGTGCGATTGAAGACCAAGATAGCTTTTATACCCTAAGGCAAGTAGGATTTAAAGAAGTGCAAATAAAATCAATGATAAAGAATTTTACGAAAATATTTTATTATTGTCCATTAATAATTGGTTCACTGCACTCATTTGTGGCATTAATTATGCTGAAATTTTTATTATTGAATCCATACGTTTCTGGGATGAATTATAAGAATATCTTTTGGCCGAGTTTTAAGATATTTATCATATTTTACTGTGTTTATTTTATATTCTATAGACTAACTTTGAATAAATCCTATGAGAAAATAATTTAACAAATTATGGAGGTGTTATGAATGGATAAACATTCGAAAAAATATAAAATCTATTTTCTATTAGTAGTTATTTTAGCTGTCTTTGCATTGATTAGTGTTTATTTACCTCAAAGTGAACAAATACCTATGGAAGATTTAGAAATAGATCAATTGATTTATGCATTCATTAATTTTGGGATTATGTTATTAATCTATGGGCCATTAGGCTATATAGGATTAAGACTTTCTGATAAAGTAAAACTCCCCCTTAATGAAGGGAGTAATTATAGGGTATGGCTAAAGAAAACCACAATAATAGGCGTTTTACTAGGTGTTTCTTTTATAATTTTAGACCTTATATTTGCACTAATGCATGGTCTGGGGACATTACCCCATCCCCCTTTTCTCACAGCCATTGTGGCATCTATCACTGCAGGCATTGGAGAGGAAATAATTTTTAGATTATTTTTCATTACATTTTGGTATTGGATTATAGGATTTATCATCTTTAAGGAAAAATATAGTAATATAATTTTTTGGAATATTAGCTGTTTATCAGCCATCGCTTTTACCGAATTTTGCTGAGAAAGCCTCGCCCGTAAGTAAAGCGCAAAGGACGGGGATGAATCAGTTATCTTAAAAACACTATCTTTTTCGAACGTATTTTTGCTATAGTGTTAATAAGTTCTTTTGGAAGGAGATATCTATGGCAAAAAAGAAAAATGATAACAAAAATACAATCACATATGTGTTAGAACTCTTAAAACCAACGAAAAAAAAGCAAAGACTTTTTTTTAGAAATATCGATGAAGTAGTAAAAAGCAGAAGAGCCATTGCCAAAGAGTTAAACAAAGACAATAAAAAATTATCTACTGCTGACTTTTCATACATAAACCTTCCTTCTGCTGTTAAGAAC
>Ga0306868_1000286_pt1 | contig 35794 bp, 34 predicted proteins | sample AntRauTorckE6832_FD_190411 | JGI IMG/M metagenome (GOLD analysis project Ga0306868, IMG submission 190411) | Saline lake microbial communities from Rauer Islands, Antarctica - Metagenome Torckler E6 #832 (v2) (version 2) | ecosystem: Environmental > Aquatic > Non-marine Saline and Alkaline >... | reverse complement strand
TACCATTATGAATCACCATATCTGGTGTGTGTATTAATACAAAGCCACTTGCTTTTATTACTGAATAACTCATCTTTTCAACCTCCATTTGAAAAAAGTGGATAGCTTTTTACTATCCACCCTTTAATATTAAAATACTGTTTGTTCACTTATTTCAGTTGTTAATGTCTCTAATGCTTTTTCAATTAATTTTCTTCTTAACTTTTTCTCTTCAGGTTCTGCTAATGTTGGATCTCCTAAAGGATAAGGAATAGCAGTCGCTGGTACGATTCTATTGGCACCTACTGTTAATGAAATAGGTACTACTGTACAAATATGAACTACTGGGATACCTGATTTTTCAATTCCTTTTACCATCGTTGCACCGCAACGTGTACAAGTACCTCAAGTAGAAGTTAAGATCACTGCATCTACATCATCTGCCAACAATTGTTTTGTAAACTCCTCAGCATATTTTAAAGAATTTTTAACTGAAGTGCCGTTTCCAACTGTTGAGAAAAATGTGTTGTATAACTCACCAATGATGCCTTCATCTTCCATATCTCTTAACACATCTAGTGGTACTATTCGATTCGCATCTTCATTTGCAAAGGATGGATCATATCCACCATGAGCTGTTTCATGACATGCGACTTCTAAGTTTCTTACACCTGTAATATCATAAGCACCATATTTGGACGCTGAAGATGATTCAATTTTATCAGGATTTCCTGGGGGTACAATTCCACCAGAAGTTACAAGTGCAATCTTAGCCTTTGATAAATCTTTGATCGCTTTACCAGGTTCAACATTATCAAATACTGGCATTGGATATTCTGTTTCAAAGTCTTCCTTATTCAATTTTTTAACCAACATATCCACTGCTCTTTTACCACCGATTTCATCAACAAAAACATTGCGTCGAACACCCATCGGAATATATCCTTCTTCTTCTGGTGTACCAATAACTTCATTTTTAACTAATTTTAGAGCAAATGAAGTCATGAGTGGTAATACTTTTCTCATAGATGCTGCTGAATCACCGGTTTCAATAATATGTACATCTTTTGCATACATATCTACACCAGGATTTTCTTTATACATAGCAGTGAGTACTGGAATATTTAATTCTTCTTTAACATATTTTGCGATTGCACCACAAGCAACACCGTAACGTCCGGCATTGAATGCTGGCCCAGCAATAAATAAATCCGGCTCATAAGACTTGATCATCTCAAAAACTTCTGCCTGAGCTTCTTCCAAATTTTCATTAAAATACGAATCACCGCAAATAATCGTTCCTACAATTTCTGCTTCTTCTTTAAACATACCATTGAGTCCTATACCAGGACCCATAAAACCATCTTTTTTCTCTGGTTTAATATCAGCTTTTTCTTCACCACCAATTCCAGCAAAGAATTGGTTGATATAATGTACTACTTTTATTTTTTTCATTGTATGCCTCCAAACTATTTTATTTGAATAGCTTCCTCGGTTCCACTGAACCTTCTCAATAAATCTAGAAAATCTTTCTTTTGGGTATTTTTATAAAAATGGGGTTTTTATAAAAATTTACAGTAATTTGTTCTAATCATATTCATTTCTTCTTGAATTGAATCAAGATCTAATACCATTTCCATCATACCTATTTGTTCTTCAAAGACATCTTCATCAACATCTTCTTTAAACGCTGGTTCTATAGCATGATAAGTCGCTAATCCTAATGATACGCCAGCTAATGCACCAGCAAAAGTTGGATCACCATTTGATACTGTTTCTGCTGCTAATCCTGCTGTTTCAGCCTCTGCAGCACCAAAAATTACAACGATATTTTCTCCCCCATGTTGTTCTGTTAAATCTTTTACCCGTTTTTGATTTTCTAAATCCATTGCTCCTGCAGCCGTTCAGACAAAACATTCAGTTGTTGAAAAAACTACTTCTGCACTTTCTACTGTATTAACACATTCGGCAATCGCTTCACCAGGTACGCCATCTCTGTCCCCAATGATGATTACTTTTTTGTTTTCAAGTAAACTCATTATTTTCCTCCTTATTTAATTAAAAAGTTCTCGCTGTTAATTTATTAAATCCTAATTCATTTGTTGCACCTGTTATTACTTGTATTTCTGCTAGAATTGAACCATCTTCTCTTAATGAACCTTCAAAGCCACCAGCAATTTTATCAACGTAATCTAACATACCAATTATCTTCTTCATTGGTGGCAACTCAATTAATTCGTTAGCATTTCCACCGGTTACTACTGCATTAGCTTTTACATCTGCATCTGCTAAAGACTGACTTGAACCGTCACGTCCTGCATATTCATCTGTTACAATAACTGTATCAATACCTTTATCTTCAACCTTTTTACAGTTCATTATTAAATCAGTATCAGGGTTTCCAAAACCTTCTTGAGTGATAATTACACCATCAAGTCCAAGATATTCTGTTAGTTTTGCAACGAAATCAGATGATCTTTCCTTATCTTGAAGAAATACTGTTTCATTAGTAATTACAACACCCATGAAATTAATTTCTTTACCATGTTGCTTATATAGATGCTTAATGACTGGATTATTTAAATGATGATACGTTGTATTCTTATCACAAGCTGATACACAGTTTCCACTTAAAATAGCACCATCCATTACTTCCGTTGGGTATAAAATTGTTGGAATAATATGCTTTGCATCCGCACCATAAACATAAGTGTCATGCATTAACCCTTGTGTTTGAAGCATGTATACATACCCTACTTTCGGTAATTCAGGATACTCATTTGCCTGCTCAAATAAAGGTTTTGTTTCATAAGTTTCAATTGTGTCTGGTTCTAAGTCTTTTCCTAGTTTTCCAATGTAATCCGCCACAGTTAATCCAGCTAATCTTACAGCTTTTTCAACAGTATGAGACTCAACGCTATCCTTTTGATTACATATTAAAACCACATTGTTAAGTTTTGAAAAAGGTGTATACTCAGCACCAGGGCCAGTCATATCGATAATACCTTCTTGGAAACCTACAATCTTACCACATGTTACAATAGCAGCACCTTTTAGTACATGTGTTCTGCCACTACCAACTGTATTCACATGATTAATGACACCAGGGAAAATCGATCCATTTTCATCACCAATTTTTACTCTTGGTTCAATAACATCTTTTACAGGTGTGATTCGAATTTCTTCTCCAGGTTTAGCTAATTCTAAATCAACACTTTCAAAGTGTTCATCATCAACTAACCCAATGATTTCCTCTTTATTAATATAAAGGATTCCATCTTTTACTTCACATTTTTCACCAAATTTAACATCTTTAATATTAATCTCGCCGATCTCTAAACGCAAGGTTAACACCTCCTGTTATTTTAGATAAAAGAAAATTATAAAACTTTCTCTACCATCGATTGAATGTTCTCTTTTGTTGCATCGTCTTTAGTGCATTCATCAACTTTTTTACCATCTTTATAAAGTAAAATAGCTGGTAAACCCATTACACGCTGTGAAATTGCTAAACGTCTAGCTTTTGTTGTATTTAATTTGCAAAACTTTACTTGCCCTTCATATTTTTCAGCTAATGCTTCAACATCAGGCATTAGTGCTTTACAAGGTTCACAACCATCACTAAAATAGTCTACAAGTACATATCCTTCAGCACTCAGTACTTCTTCTTCAAAAGTGTCTTTGTCTAATAGTAGCATATTCCCTCCTTAAAATTTATTGCTTATATAATGTTCTGCTTGAACAGCTGCAATTGCTCCATCTGCTGTTGCAGTAACAACCTGTCTTAATGATTTCACTCTCACATCACCTGCAGCAAAAACCCCAGGAATATTTGTTTTCATATCTCCATCTGTCGGAATATAGCCCTTTTCTAATGCAACTTTATCAATAAATAATTCTGTATTTGGAATATAACCAATAAAAACAAAAATCCCAAATGTACCAAAATCTTCTGGTGCATCAATGACTTGCTTCTCATCAGTCTTTTTGTTTTCAAGAACCATTTGCTCAACAATACCATCGCCATTCACTTCTTTTACAACAGCATCCCAAATAAATTCAATTTTGTCATTAGCAAAAGCCTTCTCTTGAATTGATTTTGCTGCACGTAATTCATCTCTTCTGTGAACAACTGTTACTTTCGAAGCAAACTTTGTTAAGTAAATTGCTTCCTCAACAGCAGTATCCCCACCACCAATACAGTAAACTTCCATGTCAGTAAAGAAATCTGCATCACATGTGGCACAATAAGAAATACCCTTTCCAGTTAACTTGTCTTCACCAGACACACCAAGTTTTCTTGGATGAGCACCTGTTGCAATAATAACAGTTTTAGCTTTTAATACAGTCTCATCTGCTAAAGTAAGTTCTTTGATTTCGCCTTCAAGATCAACTGATTTTACTTCTTTTTGAGCAATTTCTGCTCCAAATTCTTTACATTGTTCTACCATTCTGGCCACTAAACTTGGTCCAGTTGCTTCAGCAATGGCACCTGGATAATTAGCAACTTCATCTGTCGTAGCGATTTGGCCGCCAGTACCTGCTTTTTCCAAAATGATAACATCCATTTTTGATCGAGCTGCATATAAACCAGAACTTAATCCTGCTGGTCCTGCACCAATAATTGCTACATCATAAACTTTACTCATATTAACCTCCTACTTGCGCACTTTCAATAGCACTTGTGATCAAATCATTATCAATTAACGAAAAATCTTTAAGGATCCGATCCGGCCATTTCCTCATTTTTTTACTTCTAATCAAAGATTCTGTCATTTGAATACTGTCTTCAACAATCTTTAAAGACCCATAATCTAAATCCTTCTCTTTTCTTTGGGATATTAGTATTGATTTATAGGGTGTCTCATTTGGTTTGATGCTACCAGCTAACGGATGAGACAATAAGCGATATCCCAAATGAATTTTATTTCTAACAAATTTCATAATCTCTAACAAATCTTTTTCTGGATAATAGATTGATTGATTCTCATAATTATCTAGAACCAATTCATTGTTGGTTATTATCATAAATTTTCCCATTAAAAATACCCCCAAAATAATTAAAAATGAGCAAACAACAGCATAGCTGTCCTTTACTCTGTTAATTACCTGAGAGTTTCTTCTATCCTTAGATAAAATTGCCCCTTCGGTGCTACTTCTTTATTACATAGCTCTCCAGAGTTTTGTCAGGAAACGGTCCTTTTACCTGAGAAATTCACAACTTATTGACAAAATAAGCGCTTGATCCTTCGGTCATTAATTTAATAATTTTCTCCCGCAACCTTCATCCAATATGGAATCGTTTTCTTAATTTTATTATAAATGATATATTCTATTTAAACAAGTTTTTTTTGATTATTTTTTCACAAAATATAATAATAAAAAAAGTATAACTAAAACTAGCTATACTTGTTATGATTACTTAATAAATACCATGGCTAAACAACCTGGTCCTGAATGAGTTCCTACAACAGTTCCAACTTCTGATTGAATAATCTCTTTTACATCAAACTGCTCGTTAATAACAGTTATTAATTTATTTAAGTAGTCATGATCTACTGCACGAAATAAACCAATGGTTTTATCACTTAAATCATATTCGTTTTTCTTGATATAATCTACAAAATAATTGATAACCCGTTTACGTCCACGGATTTTATCAATAGATTCTAACTTTCCATCATTGATAGTAATTACAGGTTTTATTTTTAAAACACTTCCAACAAAAGCTTCAGCTGAAGATAGTCTACCACCTTTTTTTAAGTATTCAAGGGTATCAACAATAAATAAATTCTCTAAGTTTTCAATATTATACTTAATGGACTCTTTAATTTGATCTAATGAATTTCCATTTTTAGCACTTCTTGCTGCTTCAATGACAATTAAGCCAAAGCCAAAGCTAATAGCTTTAGAATCATAAATATCAATTTTTTCCGTTCCAATGAATTCCTTGGCAATATTTGCTGCTTTATAGGTTCCACTCATAGCTTGTGACATAGTTATACAAATCAAATGGTCATATTCTTCTAGGTGGTCTTCAAAGACTTTTTTAAACTCCCCAGGGTTTACTTGTGAAGTCGTTGGCAAACGTTTAGATTTTGATAATTTTTCAAAAAATTCATCTGTCGTTAAATCAACACCATCTCTATAAGACGTACTACCAAAGTGAACACTTAAGGGAACAACTGCAATATTTAATTTCTCTGCTATATCCTTTGGTATATCCGCAACACTATCTGTTATAATTTTTATTCGCATTCTTATCCTCCAAGAACATTTTATTTAAATATTTAATATAAAGTATAAATTCCAGTATTAATACTGGAATTTATACTATTTTACTCTAAAGAAAAGTCTTCTTATCATTATTTGATTGAGTAACTTTGCTATCCTAATTGTAACATGATTACGTTGTGTTACAAACACTAATTTAGATTTACATGTGAAAATTTATTTCAAATATTTATCCAACTTTATCAATAACTGTAAAAGCAATATTTGATGCATGATCTGCAATTCTTTCAAGGTTACTAATAATATCTAAGAAAACAATTCCAGCAGAAGGTCCACATTTTCCTTGATTTAAACGTTCAATATGTTTCTTTCGAAGACGCTTCTCTAATTCATCAATTTCTCCTTCTCTTTCAATGATTGATCGTGATAGCTCAATATCGCCAGTTTTAATGGCTTCAAGAGCTTGTAAATATGATTTTTGTACACGTTCGTACATAAAAATAATCTCCTCATTGGCACTACCAGAAAAAGAAATATTATTATCAATTTTATAGACTGCTATTTCAGCAATATTATCACAATGGTCTCCAATACGTTCTAAATCACTAACGGTTCCAAAGAGGCCTTCAATTATTTTTCTTTGCTCAGGTGAAATATCCTTCGTCGTAAACTCGAACATATATTTAACAATCGCATGAGAAGTTTTATTTATTTCCCGTTCTTTTTTAAATACTTCCTTAGCTAATTTTTTATCATGATTGATCACCGAATCTCTAGAATTATTGAAAGAATAATCTACCATATTCCCAATGTGTAAGACTTCTTTCATTACTTGGACAATCGCAATTGATGGTGTTTCAAGTAATCGGTTATCTACATACTTTAATTCATGGTACTTACTTAACTCTTCCTCATCTTCTGGTATAATTCGCTTAACCATTCTTATAATAAGACCAGCAAAGGGTAATAACATAACTGTGTTTGCAATATTAAACAATGTATGTGCATTTGCTAATTGACGATCTGCTCGAAATGAGAAGGTCTTAACAAAATCCACTGTTAATGTTCTAAAGAATATTAAGAAAATTAATGCCCCGGTAATATTGAAAATCAAGTGAATTAATGCCGCACGTTTTGCATTTTTTGATGCACCAATACTTGAAATCATAGCCGTTACACATGTACCAATATTCGTACCTAATACAATTGGAAAAGCTGCTTCAATTGGTAAAATACCTTGTGAAGCCATTGCTACTAGAATACCTGTTGAAGCAGATGAACTCTGCAACACAGTTGTAATTGCAAAACCAGTAAAGACTGCTAAAACAATATCAAAAAAACTACCGCCAGCAAAACTAGCTAATAAATCTGTAAAGCCTTGATATGTTCTTAAAGGCTTCATTGCACCTTTCATTACATCCATACCAAAAAATAAGATACCAAACCCGATTAAAACATCTGAATACTGATTAATTTTTTCGTTTTTTACAAAAAGTTTAATCATTACACCAGTACCTATGGCTATTGGTGCAATAGCTGTTATATCTAATGAAACCAATTGGGCCGTAAAGGTTGTACCAATATTGGCTCCCATAATGATACCAATGGATTGTGTCAATGTCATAATCCCTGCATTAACAAAACCAACAACCATTACTGTTGTTGCTGATGAACTTTGAATTAAAACTGTAACAAATGCTCCAACAATCACTGCTAAAAAACGATTTTTAGTCAACGCTTCAATGATTGACTCCATTTTGTTACCAGCACTTTGTTCTAAACCATCGGACATAACCTTCATGCCGTAGAGGAATAATCCTAATCCTCCAAAAACTTCAAAAATTATCTTAATTACCGCCGAATTCATTAATAACCTCCAAAACTACACTTCACTAATCATAAATTTCCCCACAACGCTATTATGATATCATATTAATATTTTCTCCATGTTAATTTTATGTTAACTTTTATATTATATTATATTTTATAACCCGTTTGTCGAATCACTTCATATGCAATGATTGCAACAGAATTTGATAGGTTTAATGAACGTACATCTTCATGGCTGCGCATCGGTATCTTAATTTCATTTGATTTATATTTTTTATGTAAAACATCTGGAAGACCTGCTGTCTCCTTACCAAAAATTATAAAACAATTGTCTGAATATTCTACATCTGTATAGTACTGAGTTGCTTTAGTGGTACTTAAGTAGATCTCTTCATTACCATATTTCAACAAAAAATCATCTAAAGATTCATGAACCTCTAGATTGAGCAAATGCCAATAATCAAGGCCAGCACGTTTTACACTTTTATCGTCGATGTGAAAACCTAAAGGCTTGATTAAATGTAATTTTAGTCCAGTTAATGCACATGTCCGTGCAATATTCCCTGTATTTGGAGGAATTTCTGGTTGGTACAAAACAATATTTATTCCCATATTTATCCCTCTTTCAATGCAATATCATAAATGATATCGCCAATTTCCGAATGTAAAGGCAGCTCAATTGTTTGAGAAGCATTAAAAGATAAACTGATATCTTTTCCTAACATTAATGTTGGTGGTGTAATATCTACAGATATACCTTCATTTGCAATTAATGTTGCTGTATTACCCATAATCATATTCCCTAGTTCTGAAATAGCACTTTTAGCCATATCATTTAACTCATCAACGGGCATTCCCATCATCATTTTTGATGCAATGGTTTTAGCTACTTCAAGCTTTGTACTGATAATTACTTGGCCTTTGATTTGCCCCGTAACACCTACAACTAAAACAACTTCATTTAAAGGAAAAGGGGTTTTCTTTACACTTGGTTTTCCAATTTTCAAATCTAACCCCATTGTCATCTTCACAACTTCTTTACTCGCTTTAATAAAGGGATTTATATATTCTACTTTCATATTATCATCCTTTCTACCTTTTCATTATATCAAACTTGTACTAAAATTACATCATCCTTTTAGTATTTTATCTAATACCCATAACCTTTTAATATCGATGGCATTTTCCGGACATAATTCTTGACAACAAAAACAACTAATGCAACCATCAACGATTAGCTTAGGATAACCACCTACAGGCATATCTATTGTTTTTGCCGGACAATTATCATGACATACCCTACACTTGATGCATCGATCTAAATCGAATACAGGTTTTGGTTTAATTATATTATTGATTTTATTAGCAACACCATCGGGTAAAACCCGATTTAAAAAATCAATTTTAGATATTTTAGGACTAATAAATTCTTTAATTTTTATTGACGAGTAATCATCCCCAATTAATTGAATTGAATCTATTGATTCAATCGTTAAACTCCTTTTAATGGATTGATTTACTGTTGGTACGGTTTGATAGTCCATACCGATTAACTCAATGGCGATACGATCCGCATCAAAGGGATTTTGAGAAGCAATAATGATTTCACTATTGACAATGTCGCCTCCAGATGGCCCGGATCCTTCCATGCCTTGAATCCCATCTATGAATGATAAAACAGGATTAGAAGCCAAACAAACATCAATCAACATATTTGCAAAATCATCCACCTTTGGCATCCTGAAATGAAATTCTGCTTTTAAAACGCCAGGAATTGTACCAAACATGTTTTTTACTGCACCTGTGTATTTCATCATTCCATGAGTTTTTAATTTTGCTACAGAAATCACATGATCGGCTTCCAAAATACCATCTATTAATGTTATATTTTTTAGAAGCTTTCCATCAAATGAGAAACTTCTTGATTCAAAATTCATATTGAGTTCAATAGCCGTATCTTTAAAGGCTTCAAGATAACCACATGTTTTATAAACTCTCATAAGTGCATTTTTATTAAAAGGTCCGCCAGGCGAATCCCCAACAATTACTCGGTTACTATTTTCATTAATTAAGTAATTTCCTAAAGCTTTTATAAAAGTGGGATGTGTTGTCACAGCATCTTCTGGCGCTTTTGCCATCAATAAATTTGCTTTAATAAATACTGTTTCTTTAGGTTCTATATATTTCTCAATACCACCTAAAGCATTAATTGCTTCTTTAATGGATGCGTAAATTAAATCATAATCATAATTTTTACATTTTTTTAAATACACTTGTTTCATACGATTACCTCAACAATACTAATATTATTACACCTAAAACAATTCGATAATATGCAAATATTTTAAAATCATGTTTCTTAATATAGTTCATTAAACCTGCAATGACCAAGTATGAAACGAGAAAAGATACAAAAGTTCCTACGACCAACAAGTAATTTTGACTTGTTGTCATAACGAAACTCATTTTTAATAATTTCACTAATGCAGCACCTAATAATATAGGAATTGCCATAAAAAAAGAAAATTCAGCTGCAATTTTACGATTGAATCCAACCACTAGTCCACCAATAATCGTTGATGCGGACCTAGACATACCTGGTAGTAAGGCTAAACATTGAAAAAAACCAACCATGAGCGCTTGTTTGTACGTAATATCTTCTTCTACTAAAACACTATTTTTATGCTTTGAGTTTTCAACAACAATTAATAAAATGGCTCCAAACACTAAAGCCAAAGCTACTGGTACAGAGTGGTATAAATAATATTCGATTTTATCTTCGAATAATATACCTAGAATACCAGCCGGTATAATACCAACAATTACTTTCAACCATAAACTGATATATTTTTTTAAAGCTGCTTTTTCTTCTAAAATTTCTTTATGCGGTAGTATTTTATCTTTAAAGTAGATGACAATTGCAAAAATTGATCCAGCTTGAATCACTACAGCAAAGAGATTACCAAAACTACCTGTAAATTCTAAATACTCATTAGCTAAAATCAAATGGCCAGTAGATGAAATTGGCAAAAATTCTGTCACTCCTTGTACCACCCCTAAAATTATTACTTTAATTAAATCACTCATTAAATGCCTCCATTATCTTATTCATTACTTTAATTAATAAATTGTTTTGATTTTTAGTTTTTACTGCTACGCGAAAGAATCTTTCATTTAATCCAACATAATTATTGCAATGGCGAATGAGTATGTTATATTTTAATAATTCTTCTTTCCACGAAATATTTTTATTACTTTTAAAAAATATATAATTAACACTTGGCTTATACACTTTTAGTCCTTGAATATCTACTAATAGATTATACAGCCTATTGGCTTCTTCAACAATAAATTTCTTTGTTTCTTCAATATACTGGTCATCATCAAATAATCTAAAAAATAATTGATTAGCAAAAACATTGACAGACCAAGATTCTCTTAACAAATTAATTTTACTCACTAGAGCTTTATTACTTGTTACTAAAAACCCTAACCTTAAACCTGGTACTGCAAAAAATTTTGTTAAAGAACGCGTAATAATCAAATTATTATATTTAGGAATTTGATCCATCATACTCGTCTGATCATCTAAAAAATCAATGAATGCTTCATCGATTAAAATATTTATTTTCAGTTGATTAAGATTTCTAACCAAATCAATCAACTCTTTTTTGTTTATATAAGCACCTGTAGGATTATTCGGTGTACATAAAATAATTAAATCAATATCAGATAAATCTGAAGCCAACAACTCATCAGTTTTCAATATAAAATCATTCTCTTCTTTTAAATAATAATATTTGAAATCTTTATTAAATCTTTTTAGTGCTTTCTCATATTCAATAAAAGTTGGTACAACAATTAAAGCTTTTTTGAATTCTAAAAATTCAAGCGTATTATGAATCACTTGTATTCCGCCGTTACCCATAACAAAATTTTCTTTTTTAAGGCTATAGATCTTTGCTAGTTTTTCACGCATGTCTGTATAATTTGGATCCGGATATTTTTCAATGGAATCACAAGCATTTTCTATTGTTTCTTTTAGTCCCTTTGGTGGTCCCAAAGGATTAATATTAGAACTAAAATCAACAATTTTTTCTTTATTATTTAATTCATATATATTACCACCATGTTTATAGTCCAATGAAACCCCCAATCATGTATATTAGTAAAGTATAGAAAAGTAATGCTAAAAATGATGTATAATGCATTATTTTAATACTATTTATAATTTTTTCTAAAGTAAAATTTTCTCCACTCCCAATTTTAGGTTTTTCAACTATTTTATTAAAATATTTTAGTTGTCCCCCAAAGTAAATATTTAAGGCCCCCGCTACAGGCGCTTCTGAGTAACCACTATTAGGTGAGGATGATTTTTTTGCATCTTTTTTTAAAGTAATATAAGCATTTTTGTAGTCTAATTTCAAAAAATAACTTGTTGCTACAATTAAATAACCTGTTAAACGTGCTGGTATATAGTTTAAAATGTCATCAAATTTTGCAGAATAGTAACCAAAATCTTTATATCGTTCATTCTTATAGCCGACCATTGAATCTAATGTATTAACTGCTTTGTAAAAAAATCCAAAAGGAGCGCCACCTAAAAAAATAAAAAATAAGGGAGCCGTCACACCATCAACAATATTTTCTGCAATGGTTTCGATGGTTGACATTATGATTTGATTTTGATTCATTTGACTTGTGTCTCTTGTCACAAGCATAGATAATTCTTTTCTCGCAAGTTCAATATTATTGTTTTTTAATGCTTTATATACTTTAAGTGGTTCTTCTTTTAATCCTTTGATCGCAAGAATTTCCAAAATCATCACAGCATTTACTAGACCGCCTAAATATACATTCACTTGATAGAATATATTTAGTATCAAATAAGGAATGACCCAAGAAATAAATACTACAATGACTAACAAATAATAACCAGTAATCCTTTTATTATTACCCCGATGATAAATTTTATTTTCTACAAAAGTAATTAATTCCCCAATTAAAAGGATTGGATGCTTAACCTTAGGTATTTGTCCTACGATCATATTTAAAAAGAACCCAAGATAAATACTAATCATTAGCCATCCCCTTTTCAATGATTTCTAAAATTTTCTTCATATCTAAATTTTCTTCTAAAAGTTTTGCTAAACGTTCATATTCTTTATTCTTAAATGCTTCATAAGTTTCAATATTATTTTCATCAATAGCTTCTAAACCTTTATTAATTCTTAAATTATTAATAAAATCTCTTGTGTATTTTTGATCATCAAAAATACCATGGACATAAGTTCCAATGACTTTTTTGCTCTTATCAATTGCACCATCTTCAATTGTTACGTCTTTACCGAGTTTATTAGTTATGGTTAAATAAGGGGTTACATTATCTTTAAGATAAGTTTTTCCCATATGAATTTCGTAACCTTTAATTTTTCTATCCGTTTCATTAATAAGGCCTTCAACCTGTGTCGTTGTTTTTTTCTTCTCAAAAACCGTATCGATATTTAACAAACCTAATCCATTCACTTCTTCTACAATGCTCTCCGTATGGTAAGGGTCCTTTAATGTATTGCCAAGCATTTGATAGCCACCACAAATTCCAAAAATCATAGCACCTTTTCTATGCGCTCTAAGAATTTGTTCTTCTAAACCCGAATTTCTTAAATAAATTAAATCTTCAATAGTATTTTTTGAACCTGGAATAATGAGTAAATCCGGGTTCTTAATTTGTTCACCAAGCATAATATAGTTTAAATTTACATCTTCAAAAGTTTCAAAAATATTGAAATCAGTGAAATTAGATACATGGGGGAGATATAAAACCTCGACTGTTATTTCACCATTTGTAGATGTACTTCTGAAACGATCCGAAACACTGTCTTCATCTTCAATTTGAATATCAAAATATGGCAGCACGCCTAAGACAGGTACATTAATAAGATCTTCTAACTGTCTCAGACCAGGTTCTAGTAATTTAACATCACCACGAAATTTATTGATAATCACACCTTTGATTCTCTTTTTTTCTTCTTCAGCTAGTAATTCATAAGTACCATAAAGCGATGCAAAAACACCACCCTTGTCAATATCGCCAACTAATATGGCGGGAGAATTCGAAATTTCAGCCATACCCATATTAACAATATCATTTTCTCTTAGATTTATTTCCGCTGGAGAACCAGCACCTTCTAATATAATCACATCATTTTCACTAGCCAAATCAAAATAAATTTCTTTAATTTCATTTTTTAACTCTGGTTTAAAGGCATCATATTCTACTGCTGTCATGTTTTTATATACTTTCCCATTAATTATCACTTGGGCCATTTTATCAGCTGAGGGTTTTAATAAAATAGGATTCATTCGTACATCCGGTTCAATTTTTGCAGCTTCCGCTTGAACCACTTGTGCCCGTCCCATTTCTTTTCCATTTTTTGTAATATAAGAATTAAGCGCCATATTTTGTGATTTAAAAGGTGCTACTTTTAAACCTCTATTTTTTAAAACTCTACACAGACCGGCAGTAATGACACTTTTACCAACGGAGGATCCAGTTCCTAAAATCATTAAAGATTGATTCATTTTACACCTCTTTACTTTTTTTATTCGATTAATCAATAAATCTGCGAATTCAAAGTTTGTATAAAAATGTACATGGGGATACCCAGCTAAAACATTCTTGTATTTGTAACCACCAGACCACACTTCCCCAGGATTGGAAAACTTATTAATTCTGTAAGTCATTTCATTATTGTTTCTAATTACTCTAGAGCGGTGAAACTCATGTGCTCTAAAGCTAATTGTGTGATAATCTACTTCTACATATCCAAAGTGTTGCAATCGATTGGTCATTTCTACTTCTAAATCTAAAATCCCAGTCATTGGATATTTTTCTCCATTAAAATCTACAATGTTCTTTGATAAATACATTAATCCGCCACATTCACCATAAATCATTCCACCTTGATTAGCAAAGTTCTTAATGGCCTTCATTATATTCTTATTATCTGATAAAGTCTTTGCAAATTTCTCTGGAAAGCCACCACCAAAATAGATACCATCAATATCTACTGGTAAATTTTTACTTTCCAAAGGAGAAAATTCAATTAAATCAATTCCTTGATCATTAAAATAGTCTAAATTGTCTTGATAATAGAAATTAAAGGCTTTATCCTTAGCTATTGCTAACCGATACCTTTTTTTATTTTCTTTTTTATAATAACCAAGACTCATTTTATTATCACTTCTCTCAGATAATTTAATTAAAGCATCAAGATCAATTGATTCGCTAATAGTTTTACCTAAGATTTCTATCTTTTTTGAAAGTGCACTGACTTCCTCAGATGGAATTAAACCAAGATGCTGACTTTTGAGTGCAATTTCATCGTTTCTGTTTAAATAACCTAAGCATTTAATACCAGTAAATTTCTCAATTGGCTCTTTTATTAACTCGTAGTGCTTCTTCCCATGGACTTTATTAACAATTACACCTACAATATTCAATTCTTCATCAAATTTTTTATACCCAAGAACCTGGGCTGCTGCAGAAGTTGATACCCCACTCCCATCGATAATTAGAACAACGGGAGCATCAATGGTTTTTGCTAATAATGCAGTAGAAGATATTTCTTTTCCATCTTTGCTCACACCATCATACAATCCCATAACACCTTCAACAACAGAAATATCTCCCTTAGAATGTTTACTGAAAGCATGCTTTACACCTGATTTTCCCATTAAATATAGATCCAAGTTAATTGATTGATTTTTAGTAACAAAACTATGAAACATAGGATCGATATAATCTGGGCCACTTTTAAAAGCATCAACTTCTAATCCACGCATTTTTAATGCTTTTAGAAGACCAATGGTAATTGTCGTTTTTCCTACATCACTACTTGTACCAGCTAAAACTATCTTTTTCATACCATCACAGTACTTTTCTATTGAGATTTTTTAAATATAAAAATCCTTCATGATCAATAACCGTTGAAATGCTTGTATTATCTACTTCAATCGACCAGTAATTATTGACATCACCACTTAAAATCTCTGTTAAAATCATACGAATAACCCCACCGTGACTCACAATTAATATATTCTTGTTTTCTTTTTCTTTTAATAATCTATTAAAGGCTTGAGTGACACGTTTATGTAACGCCGTTAGACTCTCACCATCTAAAAAATTATAATTGGTTTTTTCCTTAATCATTTTCTCTTTTTCTTCAGGATACCTGTCACCAATTTCCTCAAAGGTTAAATTTTCAAACTTTCCAAAATTAATTTCTCTGAAATCGGGAATTCGTTCGATTTCTAGTTGGTGATATTCATTGATTAGTTCAGCAGTTTTAATTGTTCTTTTTAAATCTGAACTAACAATTGAATCTATCGAAGTATTCTCAAGTACTTTGGCAATACTGGCAGCATCCATTAAACCTTTATGATTTAAATCAACGTCTGTCTGTCCACAGTACTTTTTTTCTACATTTGCATCTGTTTGCCCATGTCGTACCAAATATATCTTACGCATTAAAAAACCTCCATTAAATAGATCACTACTAAGAACAATACTTCATTTAATTCTACTATTGCTCCAAGGGTATCGCCGGTAATCCCGTCGATTTTTTTGCTCACTTGTCTAACAAACCATAATGTAAATAGAATAGTAATTATTAAACCTAAATATACTGATTGAACAAAAAATATTGGTATCATAGTAAAAATTAGTCCTAAAAACAATTGTTTTTTTGTTACTTGCTCAATAAAAAGATTACCTAAGCCTTTTTTTCGTGCATATTTACCTATATAAGATGCTAGAATCACACAGAATCTAGAAAAAACTGGCATTAATAATAATACCCATAAAATTTGATTGCGTATTTTATATAGTAGTAAAAACTTAAATGTCATAGTAAATAAAATGCTTAAGACCCCAAATGTACCAACATTTGGGTCTTTCATAATTTCAAGAATTTCTGATTTTTCTCTACCACTATAAATTCCATCAAAAGTATCAGATAAACCATCAATATGAAGTCCACCTGTAATAATAACTTGAATCATTACAATTAAAAAAACCAAAATTAATTGGTCGATTGAATTACTAAAGCTTAAATATATTAACGATAAAATTCCACCTACAATATAACCAATTATAGGAAAGTAAATCACCCCTTTAGATAAATCCTCTCTTGTAACATCTAGATGGATATTAATTGGGATTCGCGTCAAAAACTGAATCAATAAAATTAATCGTTTCATTAATCAAACACCTACTTTAATTTTAACGGAATACCAGAAATCGTAACATATACTTCATCTGATAATTCACTTAATTTCTGATTGGTACGCCCTGCAATGTCTCTATAAACTCTGGACAGTCGATTACCTGGTACAATACCCGATCCAACTTCGTTAGTTATAATGACTAAATCCAGATTGTATTGCCTTGCTTTTTCAATAATTTGTTGAATCTCATGAATAATCTTTTCTTCTAATAAAGAAATTTTTTCATAACTGATTTGTTCCCAATCGTATTCTTTTTCAAATAAAATATTTGAACTAAAAACAGTGATGCAATCTAAAATTACAATATCACAACTTCTAGATATTTCATTTATATGAGATGAGATTTCATAAGGCAATTCAAATGTTTGCCACGAATTTGGTCTTGATGCTTGATGATTCTTTATACGATCTTTCATCCCATCATCAAAAGGTGTTGCTGTTGCAATATATCCCTTTTTGCCTTGGGTTTTTTTTAATAAGTTTTCACCAAAAGAACTTTTTCCACTTCTTGCACCACCTGTTACCGTTATAATTTTAGACATATTCTTTTCCTTTTCTGTATTCTTCAGTCGCAATTGACCACTGCTCTCTGTTTTTAAGCTTAATCACTCGATTAGCATTGATGTCTTCATGATTACTAACCTTAGAAAACCAATTGATTGCTTTTCTAAATTCACCAAATTTTCTATAAGTTTCACCCAATATATACATGATCTCTAGTTCCTGGCGACCAGCATCAGATAAATCTTCATTTTCAAAAGCTAATTCATTGTGTTTAATCATTTGTTTCAAAAATCTATTCTCTTTTGATTCATCAATCCTATAGCGATAAAGCCAAGCCAATCTTAAACAAGCCTTAGCAATTTTAGATTCTTTTGCATCAATCATTTTGTAAGTTAATAACAACAATTTATAAGTTTTTATTGCGTCATCTAAATCTCGATGCTGATTTAAATTTTTTTCTTGCCATTTCGGCATCACTTTCAATCGATAAAGTTCTTTCTGATTTTGTGTTAAATCATCACGAGTTGAATCAAAGGATGCATAACCACAATTTGGACAAACACTTACACTATAAAATATTGGATTTAAATCTTTATAGTATGGACAGAAATCCTCATCTCTTTTAGTCACTCGAGACCTTCGTGTAAGCACCTTTGTCATTTGGTACTCATAGTCACAAATCGGACATTTTATCTCTGTTTCATATAATCCTTGCATCTTACCTCCACTTTATATCAATTATATCTCCATCTTTTAATTGATCTGTATATTTAGCTCGATTGCCATTTAATCTTAAGTCAAGAATGCCCTTAGGCGTTTTTAAATCAAATTCAATATGGTCAAAAATATCAACAAATATTAGGGGCTTATTACTTTTAACTTCAATCGTTTCTTCGTTAACACTAAAGTAATAGGAGTTATTCTTAGATGTGTTTCCATTTTCAATTTCTTGTTCAACATCTTCATCAAATTGAAGGTTACCAGAAACTTTTTCCTTGATTTCATATTCATCATTTTGTTTTTGATCCGAATTAACTTCTACCATTATTACTTGAGCATCTACATTAATAACTGAATTTTTATACATTGCTTCATCATTAATAGAAAAATCGTAATCGTTAAAATCAATGTTTTCTCTATTACATAAATCATTCACTGTTCTAATTTCATCGGTCTCAATACTATCACCATCTTTAATGATATAATCTAAAGGGACCTTTTCTTCATTTACCTTAAACTGGGTTACTTTATCAATTGTATTATTGTTTAAGAAAATCTTGCGATTAAAACCAATATACTCAGATATTTTAATTTTTTTTGTTTTGCCTTGGATCGCTTCTTCAATATATATACTGTCACGGTTTTTAATCTTTGTGTCTAAATTAGACAAAACACCATTAATATATATATTAGCGGATTCGCCATAGTCACCTAAAATTGTTTCTTTTTTCCCATCAATTGTAAAAGCTATACTTTTACCTCTTTGTGCTAACAGTTTTTTAGCATGAAACCCAACCAGTATTAAAGCATGAGAGACTGAAAGTTTTTTTGAATTAAACAATCGAATTTTTTTACCATTTACACTGACTTGTAAAAAATCTTTCTCTTTTTCTAATACACCATTAAAGCCAATGCCGACAGGTGTAATATACTCGGGTCCAACTAATGCTTCCTTTATAAATTTAACTTTCGAAATATTCTCAACACCTTTAATCGTAATACGGTCATCTTTTAAATCTAAAGCTACAGATAATTTTTCTATAAAGCCAGGCACTTGACAACCGCCACCAATACAAAAAACTGCACTTGGCTTTTTACCATTTTTTTCTATAATTTCTTTTGCTATTTTTTTACTTAATTCGTCTAATGTTTCATCCAATAATTCTAATATTTCATCTCTTGTCTTTTCATGAGAAATCCCAACAATGTCATCAAAACTTAAATGATCTTTATTTGACAAATCAATTTTTAACTGCTCTGCTACATCAAAATCAAGCAGATATTCTTGGACCAATTGATCGGTTATCGTATCACCAGCACTTGCCACCATACCATAAGAAATAATAGATCCAGCCTTTGTTAAGGCAATATCGGAAGTTCCAGCACCAATGTCAACTAAAGCAAGATTTAGCATTCTTAGTTTATCTGGAATAGCGACATTAATCGCTGCAATAGGCTCTAGGGTTAAATTGATTACTTCTAAATTAGCTTTATCAATTACTGTATAAAGACTATCCACTACAATATGTGGTAAAAAAGTTGCTATAATATCTACTTTTAATTCAGTCCCCCGATGGTCCAATGGGGATTTGATCAAAGTACCATCTAAATAATATAACTTTGATGTATAGCCTACACAATAATATCTTGTCTGAATATTTGATTCTTCATCTAAAATATCTTGAGCTTTCTGAATACCTTCCATTTCAATGTTGTCAATTAAGTCTTGGTTAATTACTTTTCCATAATCTATTTCACGTTCTACTGTAACGTCTTTTGTTTTTAAAGCACGTCCTGCTGCTGCAATAGCAACTTCTTTTAATTCAATTCCATTTCTTTTTTCAAGTATTGAAGTAATTGATTTAACTACTTTTGCCACACGATTAATGTCATGAATTTGTCCATCAAACATGGCGCGTTCAGGATGTGACTGAATTTCATAATCAATAATTGAAAAATCTTCATCTTCCATTTTTCCAATCATACCAACAACATTTCTTGTCCCAATATCAAGAGAATAAATATAATTTTTTAAATTTTCTTTTTCATTATTCATTGGATTCACCTTCTTTGTAGAATAAACAAATGTCATTCAGATCACATACCTCGCATTGTGGACTTCGAGCCTTACACAAATCTCTACCATGAAAAATCAATAAATGATGTAGTCTAATCCATTTACTTTGGTCAAATCTTTCTCTAAGCATTTTTTCTGTTTTCCCTACTGTATCTCCATCGACTAACCCAATACGGTTAGAAACTCTAAAAACATGGGTATCTACAGCTATTTGTGGTATACCAAAAGCAACTGCCTGTACAACATTAGCAGTTTTAACACCAACCCCTGGTAACATTAAAAGACGCTTTTTTTCTTTCGGAACTTCCGAATTATATTCTTCTATTAAAAGTTTACATGTTTTAATAATATTTTTCGATTTACTTTTTGATAAACCACAAGATCGAATGATTTTTTTTAATTCTTTTTGACCCAATTCATAAATTTTTTCTGGTGTATTATATTTTTCAAATAGATCAGTGGTAATGATATTGACTCTTACATCCGTACACTGGGCAGATAAAATTGTTGCAATAAGTAATTCAAAGGGATCTCTATGAATTAATCCGCAAAATGCCTCAGGATACATTGAATCTAATTTGTCGTATACCACATCTACAAGGGAATCTTCAATAATGTTCATTCTATTAACACCTCTATATTAGTTATTATTCTTTTGATTACCATTTTGATTAACAATTGATTTCAACTTGAAAACAAATAACTCATCAACATAAACTAATTCTAAACCGTTTTTAAAATAATCATTATGTCTTTTGTTCCAAACAACTCTTGCGATTAAATTGAATGTGTGATTATCGATCTTTACATCTACATTGACATGTTGATCAATCGGTAGACTATTTTTCATATCAACACAAAGTCCGCCTTCTGAAATATCTACTAAAGATATTGCCATAGGCTTTATATCAATGACGTCTGTCTGAAATTTTTCTATATTTGCCTGAATTTCACTAGTTGATTTATACCTCTTAAAAGCTCTTTCTTTTTCCATTTAAACATCTCCTAAATCATTACTACTATTTCACTTTATATGATATAATATTTTTTCGAGGAGGTAAACAAATGAATAAAAAGAAATTAATTCTATCAATATTAGTGCTTTCTTTACCGGCAATTGGTGAGATGGCTCTTAATACATTATTGGGTTTTACAGATACCGTCATGATTAGTCGATTAATTGGTAAAAATGCCTTAGCCGGTGTCGGCTTTGCAAACCAAATTATATATACCTTAATATTCGTTTTTTCTTCATTCAATACAGGTGGTACCGCAATTATATCAAGAAAGTACGGCGAAAAAAATTACGATGAAATGAATAAGGTGGCTGGAGAAGTCATCAGTATCAATTTAGTTATGGGAATTATTATTACAATAGTAGCCTTAAGTACATCTCATTTGATTTTCAATATCTATGATATGACACCGTTAGTAGAACAAATGACAATCGATTATTTTAATATAGTGGCTTTTGGTATGCCTTTTATGTTTTTATCCTTTTCATTTACAGCAATATTACGTGGTAGCGGTGATACGAAAACACCAATGATTATTACTGGCATCGTAAATATCACAAATATCATTGGAAACTATGTTTTAATCACCGGTTGGGGACCGTTCCCAGCTCTAGGTGTTCAAGGCACCGCTTTAGCTACAACTATTTCCAGAGGTATAGCTACAATGCTTTATATTAAAGTGTTATTTATTGACGATAATGTCACAAAAATAAAAATGAAAGACTTGATCATCACAAAATTCAACTTAAAACCTTTATGGAAGTTAAGTTATCCAGGAGCTATAGAGCAAGCATCTATGCAAATTTCTTTTGTGCTCGTAGGCGTAATAGTTTCCATTTTAGATACTTTATCAGAAGCTGCTTTTAGAATACTCATCAATATTGAGTCCATTTCATTTATGCCAGCCGTTGGTTTGTCTATTGCTGCAGCAACATTAGTAGGTAAAGCTATAGGGGAAAAAAATTATAAGAAAGCAAAAGAAATTGGTTATGTTTCTTCTTTTTTAGGTATCATGTGGGGATTTTTTATGGGTATTATATTTTATTTTTTCCCAGGAGAACTTATTTCCATCTTTACAACAGATACTGATTTAATAAAAACTGGCCTATTTGCCATGACCATTGCTGGATTTAATCAACCCTTACTAAATTATATGATTGTTCAAGGTGGGGCTTTAAGAGGCGCTGGGGATACAAGAAATGTCATGATTATAACGTCTGTTCGTTTATGGGTTATTTTTGTGCCCATGACATATGTTTTAATCGCACGGCTAGGGTTTGGAATCGAAGCCATGTGGTTCGCAGAAATTGCATCTTTTATCATCACAATCCCTATTATATTTAAAAGATTTTATGATGGGCGTTGGTTAGATATTAGGATTTATTCTAACCCTAGCCAAAAAGATAAAAATGTCATTAAAGAAAAAATTTAACCTTTGACCAAATAATTTAAATCAACAAAGGAGCTTTATCATGAATAAGAATGAAAAATATTTTTTAATTGGTATGTTATTTTTTTCAATGCTAATTGTTTCAATTTCTTTTAGCTTTAGAGGAATTTTTATACCAACATTTAAAGAAGAATTTGATATTTCAAATAAAGTCATTGGTGTCTTTTTATCAATTATACAAATGACTTCTCTTTTAACATACATTGTAGGCATTAGATTAAATGAAAAATTAGGGCAAAAAAATATAATGCTTTTAGGCCTTGGTATTAACATGACGGCCTTTATTGCTATTAGTTTTGCACAAAGTTTTATTCAATTAACTTTTGGCTATATCTTTATAACATTTGCAACCAGTATAATGCTTTTAAGTATTAATACAACCATACCACTCATTCATGTGGCTTTTCAATCTACCTTATTGAATCTAGTACACGGTTTTTTTGGTGTAGGTAATACTTTCAGTCAAAAAATTATCGGTTTTCTAATTGAACATGGCTATACTTGGGAAATCATCTATCGATATATTAGTATTGGCTTTTTTATTGCTTTTGCTTTATATCTATTTGTATATGATGTTAAAAAAGATGATTTTAATAATAGAGGCCCACAAAAAATTAGAGAAAAAAAGAAGCTAATTCTATTCATCTTTGCTTTAGGTTTCTATGTAAGTGCTGAAATACAGACAGGCAATTGGTTCATGAATTTACTTAAAACTGAATATGCTTATTCACCATCACATGCAACAACATTTACTGCAATATTTTTTGGAACCTTTACCATCGGGAGATTTGTTGGTGGCTTTATTACAGAAAAAGTAGGATACTTTAAAAGTATTATTTATACGATTACACTAACAATTATTTCATATACCATTGGTTTACTATTAAAAGAAAATGGCTTATACTTAGTGGCTTCATCCGGATTATTTTTAGCAATTGTTTTTCCCACTTCTATGGCTCTTATTGGACGCACTTTTAAAGCTACCGCTTCAAGAGCCATTGCTATTGCTTCAACAAGTATAGAATTATTTGTTTTGTTTTCAGGCTTAATTATCGGATTTTTAAATGACTCTATTGGGTCTTATCTCGCCTTTTATATGATTCCAATTTATGCATTTATTAGTTTGCTATTCTTTCTAAAATTAAACAATCTTGTTAATAAAGAAAGTGAAAGTTATTAGAAATTAACATTCTATTATTACTATTGCTCTATATCCTTATATTGATAATAATAAATCATTCGAAAACAACATAATTTTTGATATAATAACAATAATTTTAAATTAATGAGGAGATTATTATGAATAAGAATGAAAAATATTTTTTAATTGGTATGTTATTTTTTTCTATGCTAATTGTTTCCATATCCTTTAGTTTTAGAGGTATTTTTATACCAACTTTTAAAGAAGAATTTAATATATCTAATAAGGTCATTGGAATATTTTTATCGATTATCCAGTTAACGTCCATGGGAACATATATCATTGGGATTAAACTAAATGAAAAATTAGGTCAAAAAAAAATTATGACCCTTGGCCTTGGTGTAAATATGCTATCATTTATCGCTATTAGTTATGCCCAGAGTTTTATCCATTTAACAATTGGTTATATTTTTATTACTTTTGCAACGAGTATTATCCTGTTAAGTATCAATACAACCATCCCATTAATACATGTAGCTTTTCAATCAACACTTTTAAATTTAGTCCATGGCTTCTTTGGTGTTGGTAATACTTTTAGTCAAAAAATAGTAGGTTTTTTAATTGAAAATGGTTTTACATGGGAAATCATTTATCGATATATTAGTATTGGATTTTTGGTAGCCTTTGTTCTTTACTTATTTGCATATGATGTCAAAAAAGATGATTTTAAAAATAAGGGCAGCCAGGACATTCGAGACAAGAAAAAACTGATTCTATTTATCTGTGCAATAGGCTTTTATGTGAGTGCCGAAATTCAAACGGGTAACTGGTTTATGAATTTACTAAAAACTGAATATGCCTATTCTCCAGGCCATGCAACAACTTTTACTGCAATTTTCTTTGGTACATTTACTGTTGGTAGATTTATTGGTGGCTTTATTACTGAAAAAATCGGGTACTTTAAGAGTATAATCTATACATCCATTCTTACAGTAATCACTTACACCATTGGCTTATTATTAAAAGAAAATGGACTATACTTAATTGCTTCTGCTGGTCTATTTTTAGCCATTGTCTTTCCTACAACTATGGCACTTATTGGTAAAGTTTTTAAAGATACTGCTTCAAAAGCAATTGCTATCACTTCAACAAGTATAGCTGTTTTTGTTTTATTCTCTGGACTCATTATTGGTTTTTTAAATGACTTAATTGGTGCATACTTGGCCTTTTATATGATTCCAATTTATGCTTTTATTAGTTTATTATTTTTCTTAAAACTTAACAATTTAGTTAATAAAGAAAGTGAGACAATTTAATTATCTCACTTTTTTTATGATTGCTGCCATGCCGCCTCTTTTTAAGCCTTGTCCTCTATGGGAGAAAAAAAGATCCATATTGCACTTTGTGCATAGGTCTGATACTTCAATATTTTTTTCTAGAATACCTTTATTCATAAGATCATATTGAATAAGTCCTTTTAAATCTAACAAATATTTAGTTGATTTCTTTTCAAAAAAACGATCATACTTTTTATCTTTATTAATAAATTGATTATATAATTCTTCTCCAACTTCATAGCAACATGAACCGATACCTGGACCAATACCAACAATGATATCTTCTATCCTTGAATCATATGCTTTTCTCATTAAATCAATCATTTCTACAGCAATACCTTCTAAGGTACCACCCCATCCAGAATGGACAAGACCAACAATTTTTTTATTTGTATCTGCAAAAAATACTGGAATACAATCGGCATGAAAAGTCATAAGTCCTAGCTCTTCAGTATTTGTCACCAAACCATCTGATCCTTCAATATTTTCTTTATAAGCATTTACTTTTATAATTTTTTTTCCATGGATTTGATTTGTTAAAACCGTATTTTTCTTAGTCAAATCAAATATCTCTAAGAATTTTTTAAAATTCTTCTCAACTTTTTTAGGATTATCAGTGCTTGTTAATCTTAAATTCATACTTGAAAAATGACCTTCGCTAATACCACCTTTTTTCGTGGAAAAGCCGTGTTGTATAAAATCATATTTTTCAAAACTATCAAAAACTAAATAGACCACATCATTTTTAGTTATTCTTTTCATAAACCACCTATATCTCTATTGTCATTAAAGATCTTAATCGATTGACCTCTAATTCTTTTTCATTTAAGTAATCTATCACATGATTACTCGTACAATGTCCTGTATAAATATGTTCGATATTTCCCATACCATTAACAACATCATCTAACTCTGAACTGATTTCCTTTAAATGAAATCCACCAATGACTGCATAAATCTTATCTTCATCAAAAACTTTCTTGGATTTTTCAATAATATTCAATATCCCGGCATGGGAACAACCTGTTATAATAATTATTCCATCCTTTGATTTAAAGGCTAAGGCAGAATCATCTGGAATATAATCAACTGAACCATCTTCTAAAATATATTTTGTTTCTTGTGGCTTTATTTCACCTAGAAAGCAAATATCCTTTGTTATAAAATAAGGCTTTCTTGAAGTCACTAAATTAAATTTTTCTTCAATTTCTTCCTTTGATTGGTTAAGACCAATATAAACATCCTTACGATACCTTCTTAAAAAAACTTCTGGATGACATAGTAAGGTTGTTTTAGGTAAATGTACTAAACCATTCCCATGATCGTAATGTCCATGACTTAAAACCACTAAATCAATTGTACTTAAATCAACATCCATTTTTTTAGCATTTTTTAAATAGAGATCAGATTGGCCTGTATCAAATAAAATCCTTTGCCCTGCATATTCAATATAAAGTGACAAACCATGTTCATTGATTTCATTATTATCTTCCACTAATACTTTTACAATCATAAACATCCCCTTTTTTATTTATTTTACCATTTTTTATTCCAACAAAAAAGCCCCTTTTCAGGAAGCCATTTAAATATTATGTGAAGTTGATGACCTTCTATGATATTTTGAAACTTACGTGTTCTAAAAAATCTTGTTATTCTTTTTACATAACAACAACTCTTTTAATACTTAACTAAACTTCTAAAACTCATTCACTTAAATTAAAACTAAAATCTTCTTACTGTTTTGCTTTATACTTCACATATCCAGTACTTAAAAACTTTAAACTTAAATTAAACTAAATTTGATCATCAACTTCACATGCTATAGTTACCCACGAAGTTTTTTTCTAAACATTTTTTTTAAATTTTTTTCAACAAAAAAGACTTCTTTGATTAAGAAGTCTTTTTATATTGAATGTGAAGTTGATGACAATTCATATCCTAAATGTTACTTTGTTACTTCTAAACACTTCGTCATACTTCTTTACAAATCATAATCGAAATCTTCAAGTAAGCTTAACTTCTAAAACATACTCACTTAAATTAAAACTAAAATCTTTTACTGCTTCCGTTTTCACTTAACGTAATTTCTTACTTCACGCTACACGTATCCAGTACTTTAAAAAACTTTAAACTTAAATTAAACTAACGTCATCAACTTCACAGTACATATATACCCAAGAAAATTTATTTTAAACATTTTTTTAAATAATTTTTTCTTTTATTCTTTCTTTTTCTATTATTTCAACACTTCGATCTAGTATTCCCGTAAAATAAGCAATCAGCAGTCCATAATTAGTTATCGCTACATTTGCTTCCTTACACATCCTAACCCGTGTTTTCATTGTTTTCGCATTCACCATGCATGCACCACAATGAACAATTAAATCATAGTCTTTAATCTCTAAAGGAAAATCATGTCCCATTTGAAATTCTATATTTGGTTTAAAACCTAATTTTTTCTCAATTAGAGCTGGAATTTTAAATCTGCCAATATCTTCATGTGAAGTATTATGGGTACATGCTTCAGAAATAAGAATTCTTGAACTTCTATTTAAATTCCTAAGTGCATCTATCCCCTTTAATAAAGTATCCAAATCATTTGACTTATACTTAGCAAATAAAATTGAAAAGGATGTCAGTAAAATATCATCTGGCACTATTGCATCTACTGCCTTAAAAGCTTGAGAATCTGTTATAACTAGATTAACTTTATTTAAGTCTTCTAAAGCCGCTGCCAGTTCAGTATCTCTGACAACATAGCTTTTGATGCCATGGTCAAGACAATCCCTAATCATTTGTACTTGTGGTAAGATTAACCTACCTTTAGGTGCTTCAGAATCAATAGGCACGACCATTACGACTGTATCGCCATAATTTAATAAGTCACCGACAATGGCAGGCTCATTTTTTTCTAATGTCAAAAGATTAATTAATTGTTCTTTTAAATCAATTATGCTGTGCAAATCCTTAACAGTAACAAAAGCTGCTGTTTCGTATTGTTGCATTAAGGTATTTACTTTTTTCTGCTCAATCAAATCAATTTTATTGAAAACCAATAAATATGGGATATTCATTGTTTCAAAATTATTTTTAAATACCTCAAAATCAACTATACTCTCATTAACATTTGTTGTATCTACTATATATATGGCAAAATCCGTTCGCTGTAAGACTTTCATACTTTTTTTAACCCTTAAATCACCTAAGGCTCCGGCATCATCTAAACCCGCTGTATCGATGAAAACAACAGGGCCATAAGGTAGCAATTCCATAGTTTTATTGACTGGATCTGTTGTTGTCCCTTTGACATCTGATACAATGGCTATTTCTTGCCCTACTATTGCATTCAGTAATGATGACTTTCCAGCATTTCTCTTACCATATATACCAATATGTGTCCGATTGGCTCTTGGCGTTTTATTCATTGAAGTTCACCTCATCTAAAATTTTCACTTCTACTGCTTTGGATATATTTTGTCCACGTAAAACATATTTTTTGTCTTCATATAGAATAATAGAATCAATAAATTGTTCTGATCCAATAGTAAAAAGGCACTCTATACGTCTCCCTTGCTTTTGACTTAACCATACTTTGGAATTGTCTAAGTTAATCATTGGACTGATTTTGTTTTTAAAAGAATAAATCGCGTTCATTATCTAACACCCTGTCTAATTTTTTCTGAAGTTGTATTTTTACTTTACTGTTTTCCATGGTTTCTAATTTCTTCTCAATAACTTTGAAACCTAGTACTCGTGTTTCTTCTGATGCATAGTCTTCAAGATACTCAGTTAATGTTAAGCAGGCATTGGGCATACAGTATTCATGGATAAATCCAGGTTTAGCAAATTCCATGAAGTGTTCCCCGGTTCTCCCTAAGCGGTAACACGCTGTACAAAATGATGGAATAAAATCATGCTCTAATAGCTCTACTACAACTTCTTCTAATCCTCTTGTATCAGCTATTTCAAATTGTTCTTTATCTAATTCCTGTTCATCTTCTTTTGTATAGCCATCTAGTTCAATTTTGGTACCCGCGTCAATTTGGCTCACACCTATATCAAACATTTCATTTCTTAGTTCTACTGGTTCTCTCGCTGTTAAGATCAAACCTGTATAAGGCACAGCTAGTCTTAAAATAGCAACCAATCTTTTAAAGTCATCATCACTCACTAAATATTCATCACTGATATCTAAATTAGTGGCATCATTTAGCCTTGGAAAAGAAATTGTATGAGGCCCAACACCATAAGTCTTTTCTAAGTAGGCTGCATGTTCGATTAAACCTAAAACCTCATATTTCCAATCATATAGACCAAACAGTGCACCAATACCAACGTCACCAATACCTGCTTCCATTGCTCTAGAGAGACCGTGTAAACGATAATTAAAGTCTGCTTTTGGTCCAAAAGGGTGTACCTCTTTATAAGTCTCATGATGATAAGTCTCTTGAAAAATTTGATAAGTACCGATCCCAACATCAACTAACTTTTTATAATCTTCTATTTCCATTGGTGAAGCATTGATGTTTGCTCTTCTAATTTCTCCACTATCAAGCTTTGTATCATAGACGGTTTGAACAGACTCAGCAATAAAATCACTATCATAATCTGGATGGGTTCCAAAAACTAAAATCGTTCTTTTTTGACCTTCGGCTTCCATCTGTCGGACTTGGCTTTGTATTTCTTCTTTCGTTGATGTCTTTCTACAAACCTCAGTATTCGTTGCTTTAAAACCACAATACTTACAACCATTCACACATTTATTGCCAATATAAAGTGGAGCAAATATTACTACACGATCGCCATAGACTTCTTGTTTTAAGCGTTTTGCTCCATCGATTATCTTTTGAATATGCTTCTGATCATCAGCATTTAGTAAAACAGCTGTTTCTCTACCGGTAAGAACATTTCTATTGAGAGATTTATTGATAATTCGATCAATCTCTTGTTCCGTTACTTGCGTTTCAGCTAATAATGATGTTAAGTGTTCATCATTAATAAAATCTTGATACATAATTAATCATCCTTTCAAAACAAAAAAACTTCCACAAAGGGAAGTTAAAACCAAAATTAGACATTATTAATCCATAGGATTATCCGTCTAGTATTAGTAACTTCCTTCTAGTTCAGAGTAGCTCTTTACTATTAGGGGTTAACATTTTATGACAAATAAAAAATGAATTTTCAAACACTTTCTATCTGATAGTTATAATATACTACATTGATAAAAATATGTCAATCTTTTTGATAATAATATTTACTTTATTGTTACATTAATGGTATATTATTTATGAGGTGATTATTATGAAGAAAATAGCTGTCATTGGCGCTGTACTGGATTCTCCTAAGGAAAGTTCTAAGGATTTTAACGCACTTGTTTCTGAATACCAAGAAATTATTCAAGGAAGAATGGGTATTCCTTTTATTAAAGAAAATATTTCTGTTATTTCTTTAACTGTTATTGGTTCTTTAGATCAGATTAACTCTCTGACAGGACAAATCGGCAATTTACCTGGGGTAACTGTAAAAACTTCAATTACTAAAAAAACACTAACCTAAATAATTTTCAATCATTTTTAGACAAAGTTTTTCGCAAGTCTCAAGGGTAAAATCCTCTTGAGGCTTTTTTAGATACTCAAAATACTTTTTAGACCTAGCGATGGTTATGAATTCTGATTTTCGAATTAACCCTTTAATGAATAGATCCGATGAAACCGTAAAACTATTTATACTTGAAAAATAATCTAAATCAATATCTAAGATGAATTTATCTTCAGGCATCTTAAAACCAATACTTTCAAACATTTCATCTTCTAATGAACTAAAATGTTCTTCACCAATCAAATAATGTGATCCCCATTTATATTCATGGGCATCCATACAATTAATCATATGGTAATGATTTAAGTAACCTAAAGCGTAAGCAGTATGAATATGTTCATCATTATTTAGATCTTTTGGCAAATCTATTATCCTTCGTATATTTTTTGAATCAATTGACTTTAAGCGTTCTTCAATAAAAAGTTCGGTTAACACTTCTACTCTTTCATCGTCTTTCATAATAGCCTTATAATGAGCCGTTTGCCAAAAGGGAGGATTTGTATCTGGATGGTAATCAATTGAGACGAGTGCATAACTTTCGTCGCTGATGATGCTTTCATAAGCCCACAGTGGCAAAGTATATTGGTGTTGATCAACGATGTATACTTTTTTACCTTTTATATTTAAAATTTTTAAATTTGAAAAATCTCCATTATTGATCATGAAACCACCTTTAGTCTCTTATTTTAAACTTTTTAATAATTATATATTTTTTTAAAACTTTATCAAGGAATATAAGAAAAAACAGACCCTTAAGCAATGGGGATGAGCCATTTGCTTACTAGCCTGTTTCTCTTAATTTAATGTAATGTGTATTTCTTTAACTAAACTCTCTCGAATATCTTCAGCTTTTTCACCAACAATACAATGGTTCTTTACAATTTCCTGATGATTATCTTTATAAATCAATTTGTAAGATTTTGCTGAAACCCCTTCTTTTCCAAAAGTATCCTTCAAAGATTGATTATGATAAATCACTAATGCTTGTCCTAAAAATCTTGCACTATAAGTTTTTTCAGGTAGTTCAATCATTACTCTCTCATTTTCTAATTGAATACTTTTTTTATTTACAGTTTTAGTAAACATTTTTTTAGTCAAAATAGGCTTTGGCTCAAATACTAGTAAATCATCATCAACTTTAAATGGTTTTTCACCAAAACTCATGCGTGTCCACATATCGATGAATTCAGCTGTTGCGCCACTTAGGCGTGCAATATAGCCTCTCCCATGATTATTTGTATCACTATTTAAACTACTTAAAATAAAAGAACTGTTTTCAAAAATACTTCTTTTATAGGTATTGGGATCTTGGTATAAAACCCCTGCATTATTAAAACTTTCAATAAACGTCTCATATAAACCATGTTTTAAAAGTTCCAACAAGTATTTATATTCCATATGAAGCCAAATTGATCCATTCTCTAACCACCCCGGCGTAAATGCTTTCGCACGACCAATCTCAAAGGATTCATCTTCTAAAACGCCATTTACTCGAAACATCTTCAATTTTTCATCATATAAATCACTTTTCTTTACATTTTCATGTAACTTTTCTGCTTCTTTATTAGATGCAATGATTTTATGCGCTTTTACTTGTCCTTCTAAAAAATTTGATAAAGGTTTCTTTTTAAAGGCATTGACTTTTACAAAGGGTAGCCCCTCTTCAGAAACCTTGCCGGTTTCATCATAGTCTATCGCTTCATAAGAATAAAACATCGTATATAAACCAGTGTCTTGTTTCGATTCTTGAATAGAATAGAGTAATTTTTCTTGAATATTTTCAAAGAATTCAATAAGTGATGCTTTTGCTATTTTACTAAATACGCCTGAATTTTCATAAAATATTTTCTCTCTATAATTTTCTTTAACAGATGTGCTTTGATCCCAGTAACTGAAATGATCTTGATCTGCTTGCCATTTAATCAATAGGTCATTAATAGCATTATAGAACTCACTTACTTCTTCTAGTACTTCAATTGATTCAAAATCTAGCTCTTTTAAAGTTTCAAGGATAAATTGCGTCCATTTATAAACTTCAGCTGTTTCTCCAAAGGAGGAACCAAAAAGTCCAGGCAAACCATTAAGTGCATCATACCATCCAGGTTTATTTGCTTCCATTTCAATTCCTAGACCATAAGGGTCTAAACTTGCAATTTTATTAAGTAATAAAACAAATATTTTTTCAACCAAGTTACTTTTATAAACTTTACCATTTACTCTTAAGAAATTTTTATCTTTTTTTCTTTCCTCATTTTTTCTTTTTTTCTCTTCATCTTCCACAAGCGCATCATACTGTCGAGGACCGCGAACCGTTAATTGATACTTTTCATTTCTTGGCAGTATTCTTACGAAACTATCGTAATATTTATAATCTTCTTTTAAAAACAATTCCGTTAATTTATCAGGATAAACTCTTAAAAAATTCTCTATTAGGTCTAAATTATATGTCCAGTGATCTACCCAATAACCTTCATCAAAGCTAGAAACTAAAATGCTTTCTGACTGATCAATTATTTTATTTGCTAATACATTCATTTCTAATTGATTATAATCACATTTTTCTAAGTGTTCGTAAAGCTCTCCTAGGGAATAGGGTTTCGTCACAAGCGCTACCAGACTTTCATCTTCTATTTTCTTTAATGCCTCTAAATCTTCTACTTTAAATTTCTGACCATTAATGACCAATGGATTAAATCCTTCTAATGTAATTAAATTGAAAAAAGTTTTTACGTTATGACTTTTTACTTTTGAATTAAAAAATAAATCACTTCTTCTATTTTGGTTGACATCTCTATAATTTCCGTTGCCTTGAGAAAAATACCTCGGTTCTAAGGAAAACGCATTGTAATCTCTTTCTAAATCACCATGTTTCCTTGAGAATATATGATATATTTTCTTGTTTTCTTCACCAACTTCAATAGGGATGCCGCCTCTTAAAATATTGTCGAGGAAGTTTTGTTTCACATAACCATTAAAGCGTTCATCACCGCTATGGGTAAAACTCAAGTCTGAGTACAGCTGATGTACTTCAACCATTTCAGTATATTTTTTATCAAAAAATCCTTTTTCCAAAACTTTTTTACCAATGCTCTCTAAAATTTCTTCAGATGCAACATTACCAATAATAGATTCAATAACAATCGACTCATTTGAATCAACAGTATTTTCTACTCTTGACATACCGCAAGGAAATTGATTTTCTGTAATCTGATTTTGATTTTCTCGAATACCATTTATAAAGCCATGGGGTGTACTTAAACTTTCATCATAATCAAAAATAATCTGCGGGTCAACAATCGGCTGAATTAGTCCTTTTGTTATATTACTTTTAGCGATATAAAAATTTCCTGCTGTTATCTCATCTACTTGTGCTTCATCATTAGCCGTAGCACTTAAACGATAAAATGGTATGCTATTTTCTAAATTATATACCTTTGCCCATGCAGTAATTGTCTGAGATCCATTCTTTAATGTTTCATGATCAATACCATAAGGAATTAAAACAGGTAATCCATCTAACACTTCAATTGATCTCTTAGTATCACTTAAATTTATAATTTCAACTTTTCTTACAAGACCAGCAAAATTTTCTTTTGGTAAAACATAAAACATAATTTTTGTTCTTATATTTAAATCATTATTTTCTTCTACGATTGTTAAATGATCTGGTTCAATAATCATCTGAGTAGTAATATGATTATTTAATTCCTTAAAAGGTTCATAAAACTCACCATCAATTTTAATAAAGCTTCTAAAACCCTTGGTGCTTACATTGGCATATGATTTATTTGCAGGGTAAAACTCCATAATAGAATTATCCTTACTTTCAACACCAAAACTTGCTATACCCTGACCTCTGTTAACATAGAAAGCCCACATAGGTATACCTAATTTCCCAGCTATTCCAGGAAGAAAGCTCGCAAAAGAAGGTTTGTTTTGATAATTTTCTATGATGAATTGACCTGCTTCATTAATCGAAAAATTTTTCGCCATTTTCTCCTCCTCTAAATTAACACCACAATTGATCTGTGAGGTCAATTAATTTATTTTGTTCATTTTTATTTAATCCAATTTCTGGTGAATTTTTTATTGTTGTATCTACATTTTCAACAATTAGTACGACTGCATCTTTGCTTAGTGTATGACTATGCCACACCGATTTTTTAATATTGTAAATCTTTAATGGCTGCATATCTTCTGCAATTATTTTTCCAACCTTATCTTCTCCATCGGCTAGAAATAGAATGCATTTGCCTTGTAACAAAACAAAAACTTCATCGGTTTCATCATGTCTTTGCATTTTGTCTATTTCATTTGGTAATAATTCTTCACAATATTTCAGTAGAGCAACACGCCAAGTATCATAATCGATTATTGGCTTATAACCTTCGCCACTGTACTCTTTTATTTCAATTAAATCTGATTTGTTTTTCATAGAAACTCCTTATTGCATCTATTAGTTTAAAACAACTAAAACTCTATGGCATTTATCTGTCTCTAAATCATTAATAACATTTCTATTAATAACAGCAGACTGATCTTCTAAATCAAAATCAATTGACTGGCCATTAATAGTGATTGCTTTCACTGCATAATTTCCAACTGATGCAAGATTAT
>Ga0306868_1000283_pt1 | contig 36204 bp, 35 predicted proteins | sample AntRauTorckE6832_FD_190411 | JGI IMG/M metagenome (GOLD analysis project Ga0306868, IMG submission 190411) | Saline lake microbial communities from Rauer Islands, Antarctica - Metagenome Torckler E6 #832 (v2) (version 2) | ecosystem: Environmental > Aquatic > Non-marine Saline and Alkaline >... | reverse complement strand
TGTTCTACTGGGCCTGGACCATTTCCTGGGCACCCTATGTCGGGATCTTCATTGCCCGGATTTCCCGGGGGCGAACTATCCGCGAGTTCGTCGCCGGGGTGCTGTTTGCGCCGACGGCCTTCACTCTGGTGTGGTTCGGAATCTTCGGATTATCTGCGATTAACGTAGAGATGAACGGCCAGATAGCCCTCGCCGAGCAGGTACAGCAGGATCCTTCCGTGGCCATTTTTGCCTTTCTGGAAGCTCTCCCGCTTTCGGGGCTGGCGTCAGCTCTGAGCGTCATTATTATCGTTATTTTCTTTACGACCTCATCCGATTCCGCCTCCCTGGTGATCGATATGCTGACCCGGCGGGATGACCAGCCGTCTCTGGTGCGCCAGCGTATCTTCTGGGCGGTAGCCCAGGGTGTCATCGCCGCCACCCTGTTGCTGGCTGGCGGATTGGATGCACTGCAGAACGTGATTACCTCTCTCGGGCTGCCCTTCTGCATTCTTCTGATTTTTATGGCGGTGGCGCTTTTCAGAGCGCTCCGGGCAGATTATCGGGGCTACAGTATGAATGAGCTGGTCCGGGGAAGAGCTTTCCCGGAAGTTGAGGCCGGCTCTGAAACCAAACAGGAGAACGACCATGTATCGGAAACTGTTGATCGCAATTGATCCGGAAGACGACGGCGAGGGCAAGTTTGCTCTTGGGACTGCCATGGATCTGCTGGCCGAGGACGGCGAGCTCCACCTTGCCAGCGTTTACAGTCCGGGCGGTGGCGGGTTCTTTCCGTATGTTACGGAAGCGGCGCCGGAGCAGAAAGAGGCCGAGGTTCGGGAAACGCTGGATCTGCTTGTGCGCAAGTATCTGCCTTTGAACCGCAATGCGAGCCTGCATGTAGTGGCGGGCAGCGCCGGCGAAAAGCTGGTGGGCCTGGCGGGCCAGCTTGGTGCTGACCTGATGATCCTGGTATCCCGTGGCGGCAGCGTTCACTGGCCCCTGCACCGGGCGACGGTGGAGTATGTTTCGGTGAATGCCCCGTGTGCGGTGCTGGTGTTGCCGTTGCTGGAGAAGGCCGGCCCTCAGGCGACTGAAGAAGAGGGCGACTGACCAGCCGGTCAGGCACTTACCTATTGAGGGCGGCAAAAAGACAAACAACGCGCCAGTTGCTGGTTGGTGAAACAGGATAAACAATGAAGATTGAAGCGATGAACTTGCCCGGCGAGGACGTAACCTGCGCAACTTGCCAGGCGAATTGTTGCCGCCTGGAGGTAATGCTGATTACCGATACGGGTGTGCCTGAAAAGTATGTTGAGTTTGATGATTGGGGCGGGATGCGCATGGCTCGCCTGGACGACGGATGGTGCGCAGCTTTGGATCGATCGACGATGCTCTGTAGTATTTATGATAAACGCCCATTGATCTGCCGTGAATTTGAAATGGGCGGTTATGATTGTCTCGTCGAAAGAAGTTAGTTCTTATGTCAGGGATACATAAGGAAACTCAATGAACAAGCAAAGACTCGTGGTGCTGTTTGATGGCACCTGGAACAACCCGGAAGATCAAACTAACGTCTATCGCATTGCGCGGCGAATCCACGACTACGATGGGGATATTCCTCAGCGATTTTTCTATGATCCCGGAGTGGGAACGTCAAAATGGTCCCGTTTCGTTGGCGGGGCGTTTGGGGTTGGGCTGAGTGAGAACCTGAAGCAGGGGTATGAGTGGTTGGCAAAGCGCTATGCCCAGAACGACGAAATATGGGTTTTTGGATTCAGTCGGGGTGCTTATACAGCCAGAAGCCTTGTCGGCATGATTCGCAAATGTGGTCTGTTGCATATCACCACGCCTGAGCTCCTGAAGAGTGCGGAAGAGCTCTATAGAGACGACAAACTGCCTCCCGACTCTGATGCATGCAAAGCATTTCGGGAGGCCTATAGCCGGGAAGTGAAAATTCACTTTATTGGTGTTTGGGACACTGTTGGGGCGTTAGGAATCCCCGGTACCGTGATTTCCGAATACGGAAAGTATTCCTGGCACGACACCGAGCTGTCCGGGATAGTAGAGCGTGCCTATCAGGCGGCCGCTCTTGACGAGTTCCGTGGTGCTTACGACATTTCGCTGTGGACCCATCCGGAGGGTGAAAAGAAGCCGAGTCAATTGGCCGTAGAGCAACGTTGGTTTATCGGTGCACATGCAAATGTTGGCGGGGGCTACGGCAAGGATCCGCTGGCAGATATTGCGTTTCAGTGGATGCTGGAACATGCCCTGGAGGCTGGATTAAAGCTGGACAGTTTTGAAGCAAATGCAGATGCCTGGAAAACCGACCCCAGGCCATCCTTTAACGAATTCCTGGGTGGCGTATATGCCTTTTTCAGACGCCTGAAGGCTAAGGGCGATGGAAAACACCATCGCAAATATGCGCACGGCCATAATGGGCGTGAGGCGGTCAATGTGTCAGTGGATGAAAGTGTCTGGCGGCGCTGGAAAGAATCCAGTGGCAACTACCGCCCAAAAACGCTGACGCAGGCTGGGCAAGAGCCTCCCCCGTGAAAGTCGTTGGGCGTGTTAACCATCAGTCGCAAATCCCTGAGCCACGGGCTTGATAGATGAAAGAAGTCACCTTCAAAGAGGCGTTCGCCGTCTGGTTGCGTATTGGCCTGCTCAGCTTTGGTGGGCCAGCAGGACAGATCGCGCTGATGCACAGAATCGTCGTCGATGAAAAGCGGTGGCTTGATGAATCCCGCTTCCTGCATGCGCTGAACTATTGCATGCTTTTGCCGGGCCCGGAAGCGCAGCAATTGGCCACCTATGTTGGCTGGTTGTTGCATGGCGTGAAGGGCGGCATTGTTGCGGGTCTGCTGTTTATCTTGCCCGGTGCGTTTGCCATTTTCGTGCTGTCCTGGCTGTATGTATTATTCGGGGATCTGGGGGTCACCGAAGGCCTGTTTCTCGGGCTCAAGGCTGCCGTGCTGGCGATTGTCATTCAGGCGTTGATACGCATTGGTCGTCGCGTATTGCAGGGCATCCTTAAGCCAGTTCTGGCGGTAAGCGGATTTGTCGCTTTGTTCGTGTTCAGCCTGCCTTTCCCTCTGGTGGTTTTAAGTGCCGGGGTCATTGGGTACATCTTTGCCCGTTGGTTCGCCACCGGTGCCAGCGGGCAGACTCAGCCAGAAATCACCACTGAAACCGTGGTTCGACCCGGCACCAGGCGCGCGGCTTTGGCCTGTCTTGTGTTGTGGGCCGTGACGGTCGGTGCGCTACTGTTGCTGTTGGGTCACGACAATGTGTTTGCCCAGATTGGGGTATTTTTCTCGAAGATGGCAACGGTGACCTTTGGCGGTGCTTATGCCGTGCTTGCCTATGTGGCTCAGCAGGGGGTTGAGACTTTCCGGTGGCTCGAGCCAGGTGAAATGTTGGAGGGGCTTGGGCTTGCCGAGACGACGCCGGGACCGTTGATATTGGTGACCCAGTTTGTGGGTTTTCTGGCGGCTTACCGGGAGGCATCCATAGAGCCTAGCCTTTTGATGGCCTCACTGGGGGCGCTGCTGACAACCTGGGTTACTTTCCTGCCTTGTTTCCTCTGGATTTTTGCAGGGGCACCCTATGTCGAGAAATTGCGAGCCAATCATGCACTTTCTTCCGCTTTGGCTGCCATCACAGCGGTGGTCGTTGGCGTGATTGCCAATCTGGCCATATGGTTCGCGGTGCATGCTTTATTTGCAGAGCATTATCGGCTCGTCGGGTTCGGGGTGGATATGCGTCTTCCCGAGTTGGGTAGCGTGAATCTGCCCATGCTGGCTCTAACGGTTGTTGCCTTTATTTGTGCGTTCAGGCTGAAGATGGGGATTTTATCGCTGCTTGGTATTTGCGCCACACTGGGTGTCCTGTGGGTGCTCTGGGCGGCATGATAGGTTGCAAGCCTTACTGACCCTTCCCCGATTTCTCCACATCACATTTCTCCACATCACATTTCTTCATGAACCTGGCCATAGGCCAGCATTGCGAACAAACCTGTACCGCCGAGAACGTTGCCGATGAGTACCGGGGAAATATGGTAGATCAAGGCGGTAAAGATATTCATTTCCCCATTGAGTACCAGAGTGAAAATTTCGTTAGACCCGGCAATTACATGGGTAAAACCACCCGCCGCGATCAGCCAGGTAAACATGACGATAACCAGCACTTCCGATCCCTTCGCCGAAGGCAGCATCCACACTATGGCCGCTATGAAAAAGCCTGATGGAATACCTCGCAAAAATGTCTCGGCCGGGGTCAGCGTCGCCAGGTGGTTTGATATCTCCACGATCGCCGCAAGGGTGTCGGCGGTAAGGATGCCCCCATGGACGGAGATGGCGGCGGTAAAAAACGTGCCACACAAATTGGCGACAAGCACAATCGCCCAAAGGCGTGCGGAGCAATAGAGCCGGTTGCGCGTGGGTTCGGCCAGAACCGGCAGCACTACAGTGATGGTATTCTCGGTGAACAGTTGAAGCCGACACAGGATTACCAGCACAAACCCGAACGTGTAGCCGAGGCTTTCGATCAGTGTCAGGTAGGGGTGATCGGAGCCGAGACTAGAGCGGATAATTCCTTCGACGAGAACCGAGGTCGAAATCCCGATGCCCGCTGCCACACCGGACCACCAGAGCGAGGTTCTCGGCCGTTGCAGCTCTTCTTCGCCTTCGCGCAGGATGACGGAATAAAGCGCCAGCGACGACAGGCTGCCATGTGCGGCTACGGCATCACGTTCTTTCGGCGCCAGTGACTTTTCGCTTGACGTCGGTGTCTGTTCGCGGGATTCACGATCCTGAGCCTTGGCGCTAGACCTTTGATCGTCGGCGGCTTCCTTGGCTTTTTTTTCAGAGGAGGCATCCCGATTGGCTTCCGTATCACTCATTCAACTGTCCTTTGGTCGTCCATAAACGCTGGAGTTGCTGCAAGATTGAGTCTGCTGGAAGGTTGTTTTCGCTATCCATGATAGTTTAGATACTGTATCCGGACATAACGCAGACTGGAGAATTGGTGAATTTCTCGTCGCCCACCTTGCAAAAATCCGTCAATGACGTATATTGGTTGGCCTTGGAAGGAGAACATACCCGCGCATCTACTGAAGTCGATTCTTGAGGTACTGAAAAATGGGTAACGAGACCCTGAATGTTGGGGAGCTTGGCAATAAGTTACTCAAATCAGTCAAAGAAATGAAAGCAGGTAAAGCTTCACGGGCTAGTGCCGTGGAGCCAAATGAAGTGGCTGAGGCTCGCGGCAAAACTGGCCTGACACAGCGGGAATTTGCGGAGGTGTTGCACATATCTCCGCGTACCTTGCAGGAATGGGAGCAAGGCCGGCGTAAACCCTCGGGGCCGGCAAAGGCACTGATCGAGATTGCTCTCCGCCATCCAGAGGTTATCCGGGAAGATCTCGAGATCAGGGCCTAACAAGGTTTGCCCTGTTTCAGATATCAGAGATTATTGAAGTGTGCGAATAAGCCAACATTTAACTGGGAGAATACAATGAGCAAGAAACCCACAAAAGCTGTAGTAACGACGGCCACAATTGAGGAGCAAACTGCTGCCTTTTTAAAGTCTGGCGGCGCTATTCAATATGTAGTCAAAGGTAGAAGTGGACAAATCGTCTCTGCGGGTCCGAAGCAGATTACTACGAAAACTGGCTGATGAGTTGGTTGCTTGGTATGGAAGCACGGTCAACGTTATGACAGATGCATCGGGCATCCCGCGGGTAAAATGTATCTCCCTCGGGGCCACCAAAATCGGTGTGCGCGAGAACATGATCGCTCCGGGTCCGTAAAAGTAGCTCATGTGACCCTGGAGCGAATGACTGAATTTTATCTATTGCATTTCTTGTCATCCGCTCATCGTTGAAACGTTTATTTAGTGTCTTTTTTTGGGCTGTCGTTGATTTCCGATAATACGGACCCATCCTTGCTGTCATTCTTCTCAGCTTTACCCTTGTTCGGTGTCGTATTTTCGTCGTCGGCCTTTCTGTCCGCACTGCCCTTTTCGTGATTTTTGTTCATGACCTGATCTCCAGATGCTTGGTCCTTTTGGGCTCTGCCCCCACACAGTGAACTCATGTGCGCGCAGAGCGAGGTTTCAGGATATCTGGAGCTCAAGGGCTGGTCTGTGCGTTGCCTAACCTATAGAGCGGGAAATCGGGGCCACTGGCCAACCGGCTGTCCCTGGCGCTATGCCCGTAGAGCTGGCGGATGCCGCGCAGATCGCCAGGCTGAAGCTCGGCGAAAGCCTCGGTGTAGCGAAACCCCATCAGCTGTCCGGATGGTCCGGGGTGGTCCAGGCCGATGGCGTGGCCGATCTCATGAACCAGCGTATAGCGGATGTCATAGACCTCCTTGTCGCCGTCGAACCCGACCTTCCACTTGTGGTCGGGGTTCAGGCACACGAGCGATTGTTTGATGGCGCGCACACCTGCTTTCTCATCGGGCGCGGAAGTGACGTTGGCGAATGCCCGCATCCGCGGCTGCCCTTGTGCACCGATAACAATATCTGCGTCCCGGGCGTTGGCAACCTGATGGAATGAAAGATCGGCAGCACGCTCCCAAACCCGGAACGCTTCTGCGGTCTCGCGCGCCAGAGTCTCGAAGGGGAGGTCTTGCCCGGTGAGCATTGTCATCGGTGCCAGATTACGACAGTTGCGCGCCTCATCGAACTGCAGTGTCTCGTCAGCGAAGGCGTAGCTGACGCTCGCCCCCACTCCTAGCGTCTGCTCGCCCCACTTGACCTTGTAACCGTCCAGCTCAAGCAGGCGATACCCGTCGTTACCGTCTTTGGCCAACAAAGGGAACGCGAGTGGCAGTAGGGCGGCCATTATTAACGCTTGCATGGAAAGGCGAGCATCCGTAATTATTCGCACGGTAGCCTCCGAACAGAGATGACTGAAAACACTGGAAGCAGGTTACTGACAATCAGAGGTTGTTTCGGTTGTATATTGGTAAAGAAATGTTTATCCGAAAATAATCATCCCGGACAACCTTTGAGCTGTCCTGTACATAACGGCGGAGGATGCAATAATGGCCCAATCCCGACTGTTCACTCTGGACAGGCTGCGTTTTGTTTTCAGTCGGATAAAGGAGCGCTTGTGGGTCAAGCCACTGGTACTTTGCGTGCTTTCCATTGGTGGTACATTCATCGCCAGGCTGGCTGACGATGCAGGCCTCTCCGGGGTGTTGCCGGAGGTCCCCCTGGAAGCTGTCGAATCCCTGCTGTCCATCATGGCTTCCAGCATGCTGGTTATTGCGACGTTTGCGGTGGGCTCCATGGTGGCCGCTTATGCCTCTGCCAGTACCGGTGCGACACCGCGTTCCATACCGCTGGTTATTGCGGATGACGTGACTCAGAACGCATTATCTGCGTTTATAGGCGCCTTCATCTTCAGTATTGTTTCCCTGGTCGCCGTCCAGAATGAGCTATTTGATTCTGCAGGCCTGTTTGCTATCTATACGCTTACTCTTCTGGTGTTCGCCATTGTCATCATTACTTTCGTTCGCTGGGTCGACAGAATTGCCCGGTTGGGCCGGGTGGTGAATACCATTGAGCAAGTGGAAAAGGCAGCCCGCGCCGCACTGGATCGTCGCCGCCATGCGCCCACGCTTGGCGCTTTAACACTCTCCCCGCATCATGCCAGCGATCAGGGTGTCCCAGTATTTTCTTCGAAGGTTGGTTATGTCCAGCATATTGATCTGGAAACCTTGCAATCCCGCGCTGAAGCGCTCAATTGCCACGTGACGGTGACGGCACTGCCGGGTGCCTTTGTGAGCACAAGCCGTCCGCTCGTTCGTATTGAGGAGGGTATTGAGGAGGGTATTGAGGAGGGCATCGAAGAGCGCGAGGCGTTCAAGCCTGACGCCTTTTCCCGCGCTTTCAAAATCAGCCCAAACCGTACGTTCGAAGACGATCCCCGCTTCGGGCTTCTGGCGTTGTCCGAGATCGCCGATAAGGCGCTATCGCCTGGCGTCAATGACCCGGGAACCGCGATCAACGTGATTGGCACCATGGTACGACTGTTTACGCTTTGGCAATCCCCGCCTGAAAAGGACAGATTACGGGCGACCGACTATGACCGTGTGTCGGTTCCGGAGCTGGTGATCGAGGACTTGTTCGACGATGCCTTTACCGCAATTGCCCGTGACGGCGCGGGTATGGTGGAAGTTTCCATCCGACTGCAGAAAGCGTTTTGCGCGCTGGCCGAAACCGATGACAAAGCGATGGTCGCTGCCGCCAAAAACCATTCACGGATGGCGCTGGACCGTTCGAAGCATGCCCTGTCACTTCAGGACGATATCGATGCTGTGATTAGAGCTGCGGTGTTTTCAGCCCCGTAATTGGCGGGAACCGTGGTTAGCCAGATATGAAAACGGCAGAGGCTTTCGCCCCTGCCGTTCATTCATTCCACTTTAAGTGGGGGTGCTGGCACTCATTTCTGCGTTACAAACTCCGGCGCAGACTGCAGCTCCTCACGGGTAGCGTCAATTCGCAGCTCCTGCTCTTCAGCAGTGCCGGATTTCGTTACGTCGTCCCAGGGAATGGCTACGTTTTTCTCACCCATGCCCAGGAATCCGCCGACACCGACGACAACAGCGACAACTTGACCGTCCTTGTCAATGATCAGGTCACTCACCGAGCCGACTTCCTCATCACCAGTGGTTATAATATCAGTACCGATAAGGTTGCTCGCTTGCAGGCCGCTAGCCGGCGCAGAGTCCATGTAGCCCTGGTTCTTCATGCCAGACTTATCGCCCATTTTCTGGTCACTTTGCGCACTCTTGTTATAGCTGGATTTAGTGGCGTCCTGGGATTTCTGAGAGCTCTGCTTTGCCGGGTCAGCATCCTGGCCCATGCTCTGCTCTCCCAAATCCGTATTCTCGCCACTGGCTTGTGCGGCGAACACGGCGCCTGAACCCAGGGTTATGGCCGGTGCGACCAATGCATAAAATGCGAGTGAATGTAGCTTTTTCATAGGATTCTCCTGCGAATCGGGTGTGATAATCGGACCAAAATGTCCTTTTCAACCGCTTCATCACAACGTTTCTTCCCCGGTGTCATTTTCGGGAAGGAGACTGAATCACCACGAAACATGGAGTTCAGGATGAGCTTCCAACGTACGCCGGGTGAGTTGGTCAGTCTGTACGCTAACCCACTCACTATGACCACTTTACGCTTTGGCAAAACAGGGACGCTGCCTGGAACGTGAGAGGCATGCGTTATCAATTCAGGACGCCTGTCCGTCTGTGTTATCGAGTGTGTTGTAGAGACACAGTCGCTTAGCGCCGGATTTTTTGGCTTGATACATGGCCTGGTCCGCGGCTTTCAGAAGAGCGGCCGAAGTGGATGCGTCCTGGGGGTAGGAGGCGCCTCCAATGCTGATGGAAATCTGAATAAGTCGGTTGGCGTTGTCGAAGGGCATTGCGATGGCGTCAATAATAGTCTGGGCCACAACCTCAATATCTTTGCGCTGCTTGGCGCCGGTGAGGATGATGGTAAATTCATCGCCGCCCAGACGGGCAACCGTATCCTCCTCGCGAACACAGGCAGTCAGGCGCTTTGTCACGTCACAGAGTAAACGGTCCCCCGCTTCATGGCCGAGCGAATCGTTGACTTCCTTGAAGCCATCAAGATCCATGAACAATAAGGTAAGGGGCAGGCTGCTGCGTTTTGCATGTTTGACCTCCTGTTTCAGGCGATCCAGGAACAGGCGTCGATTTGGTAGCCCTGTCAGAAGGTCGTGATGGGCGTTGTGCCATATTCTTTCTTCGGCGAGCGCCTGTTCAGTAACATCCCGGACAATGCAGACGGTGGCCTCGGTGTTCTGATGCTCGTCCAGCACCGGCGCAAGCAGATACTCAAACCTTTCGCCCCGGGCAGACGCAAAGGTATAAGCCAATTTGCCTCGATAGGTGGAGTGGTCAGCCACTACCTTTTTCAGGTTGCGCTGGAAGTCCGGGGCGAACGAAAACCCCAGCTCAAAGGCGGATTTTCCGAGGATGGCCTCTTGCTCGAGAGCGAAAAGATGGGCAGTGGCCTGGTTTGCATAAATAAATCGGCCTTCAAGGTCCACCACCATAATTGGATCAGGGGATGCCACCAGAATGGCACCGAACAGCCGGGTATCCATTTCTTTTGCGGCTGTATAGTGCTCCAGCGATTCCGCGACGTCCTGGTCTATGGCCTCATGGAATCGGGTAAGGTCCTCAAGCTGTTGGCCGGTAAGCGTTGAGTATGTTCTGGTCCAATATGACACCACACTCGCCCGCAGGGCCCGAAACTCGGCAGCGGTCTCCATGACGCTGAAGCCGCTGTTTTGTCGATCCTGACCGTGTACCTCTGCCCAGGAGTCCTTCTCGTTATCCGGCCCTAAGCCTTTCGATTTGGCGACTTGTTCGGATTCACTCTGTTGTGAATCGAGATCGTCGGCAATCGCCAGAAGCATGTCCCTGGCGTGGTCCCGTAGCCCGATTTTACCCAGATGACTGCCATGAAACATGGTTTTGGCAAATGCTTCCCAATCCTCAAGAATAGGTTCCAATTCTGCCCGAAGAAAATCAGCTAATCGCATAGGTGTCTGCATGTCTTTGACTCACAATAAGAGCGGAAGGGATCAGGATAAGCGTTCGCTGTGCTGCTGCTTACCGTCTTCGATTTTTTCATCGACCTGCTCGCCTTCCGCCCGGTTCGTATCCGGTTCTTCCTGCTCGGCTTCTGCTCCGGGCTCCAGGCTCAGTTTGATGAACACGGGAAAATGATCTGACCCCCAGGCGGGCCCTTTCGCGATGCGCACGAGCTTGAAATGATCGGAGTGGAAGACGTGGTCCAGCGGCCAGCGCAGAAGCGGGTTCTTGGCGTTGTAGGTGGTGTACATCCCCCGCCCAACGCGCGGGTCCAGCAGGCCGCTGGTTTTCTGAAACAGAGTCGTGGTATCGGACCAGGCGACATCGTTGAAGTCCCCGGCGATGATTGTTGGCTTGTCGCGTTTCTCTACCTCCCGGCCCAGGATCAACAGTTCTGCATCCCGTTCCGTCGTCTCGGTCGCATACTTGGGGTTGGGCGGATCGGGGTGAACGCAATGCATAAAGACCCGGTCACCTGATGGCAATACTACCTGCATGTGTATCGAGGGGATGCTGTCTTTGAGAATAAACCGGACTTCGGGATCGATCATTTCCAGTCGACTGTGCAAGAGCATGCCATAGGTGTTGTCGAGCGGGATCTTGAGCGTGTGCGGATGCGTCTCTTCCAATGGTCTGAGCGCCTCCTCCCACCATGCGTCTGTCTCCACGGTCAGGATCACGTCCGGATCAAAATCGCGCACGATATCCAAAAAGGCCGCTGACGCCCGGTTATCCATCAGTACGTTTGCAACGAGCAGGCTAAGATTGGTGTCGTCCGAGTGCGACCGGGTGGTCAGCACCTGCTTGGGCATCAGCACCGTGTAAGGGAGCATCTTCACTACCTGATACCCCACAGCCACTATCAGTAGCCCGAGCAGTAGTCCGAGAACAACGGATTCGTAGACGCGCTGTGTGTCCCAGAAATACAGGTAGAAGACAATAAGTACGATGCCTGCGATGGCGATCTGCCCTCTTGGAAAATCAAGAATGCGAATCCACCATTGGTCCGAACGCACTAGCGGAAGAGCCGTCGCAATCACCAACAGCAGGGCCAGTATGACCAGAACAGTTTTCATCGGATTTGAAAGGGCTTCTTGGAGGAGCATGGCTTATCCTTCGATGGTATCAACACGACAAGGGCCTGCAGGATCTGCTTCCTTCATGGCCTGGTGTGCGGCTTCCACAGCAGCGACCGGAGAGGACGCATCGTTGAGGTGGAGCCTGCCTCCAGCGTCGGCGTAAACCTGTACATACAGAAACGGCAGAGACTTTCGCCCCTGCCGTTCGTTCATTTCATCTTCGGTGAGGGAGTGTTGAAATTTACTTCTGCGTTACAAACTCCGGCGCAGCCTGCAGCTCCTCACGGGTAGCGTCAATCCGCAGTTTCTGCTTATCAGCAGCGCCTGATTTCGTGACGTCGTCCCAGGCAATGGCCACGTCTTTCTCGCCCATGCCCAGGAATCCGCCGACACCGACGACAACAGCGACAACTTGACCGTCCTGGTCAATGATCAGGTCGCTCACTGAGCCTATCTTCTCATCACCATTGCTTTTGATGTCAGTGCCGATCAGGTCGCTCGCGTGCAGGCCTTTCGCCGGAGGAGCGTTCATATAGCCCTTGTTCTGCATGCCAGCCATATTACCCTTGTTCTGCATGTCATCCATCTGGCCCTGGTTCTTCATGCCGGACTGGTCGTCCATTTTCTGGTTACTTTGCACAGTCTTGGTATTGGACTTCATGGGTTCTTCGCCAGGCTGAGCGCCCGACTGTTCCTGATCAATATCCTGGTCAGTAGGTTGCGCGGCAAGCACAGCGCTTGAACCCAGCGCGATGGCCGGCGTGACCAGTGCATAAAAGGCAAATGAATGTAAATTTTTCATAGGATTCTCCTGCGAATCGAGTGTGATAGTCGGACTAAAATGTCCTTTTCAACCGCTTCATCACAACGCTTCTTCCCCGGTGTCATTTTCAGGAAGGAGACTGAATCGCCATGAAACATGGAATTCAGGATGAAGTTCCAACCTACGCCGGAGTTAGTGGGCCAGTCGGTGCGCTGGCGCACTTACTAGAGGTAGAACACCGTTGGCATTACTGAGACCTGAGCCGGGCAGCTTGACCCCAGCAGCGCGCACCTTGCCGGCATTTACTGATCGACTTTCCAGAACAAAAAAAACAGCCTTTCGGCTGTTTTTGATATCAAGCAACTTAAATCACTTAGTTGCTTTGTCAACTGTGTTCTTGACGTTACCTTTGGTCTCTTCGGCGTGGCCCTTTATGTTCTGGCCTTTGCCTTCGGCTTCCGTCTCTTCGTTGCCTGTGACTTTGCCGACGGTCTCTTTTACCTTGCCGACTGCCTTGTCCTTGGTGCCTTCTGCCTTGTCTGTGCTTGCGTCTTTCATAATGACTTCCTTGATCTGTGTAAATTGGACTGTGTTTGCAAACGTATCCGCTTAAAGGGCGTCTGCCTCTTCAACCGCTTCATCACAACATTTCTTCCCCGACATCATTTTCAGGAAAGGGACTGAATCACCACGAAACGTGGAATTCAGGATGAGCTTCTAACGTACGCCGGATAAGTGAGTCAGTCGGTTCGCTGGCACACTTATAAAGGTAGGAATAAAGTTGCCCTTCAAGGCAATATCACCAGATGATTTGGCAGTTCATTCCTTTGGTGAGTGGCGGGCACCTGAGCTTTCAGGTGCTTGCCGCAGGCCTCGATGCAGGTGAGAAAGCCCTGTAGCGTCTCGCCCTGCTTCACCTGTTTGGTGAAAGCCGCAACAATGGCTTCCCAGGCGTCGTTGTCGACTTGGCTGGAAATGCCCTGATCCACCAGAATCTCGACGTAGCGCTCGGCCTCGGAAACGAAGATCAGCATGCCCGTGGCGCCGGCCGTGTGGTGCAGGTTCTGCTCCAGGAACTGGCGCCGGGCCAGGTTAGAGGCGCGCCAGTAGCGCACGGCGCGAGGAACCAGTCGGGTATTGATACCCGGTATCCGGAACACCAGGCTGAGCGCGATAAACACGCCCCACTGGCCCAATAGCAGGGTGTCCGCTGCCAGCCAGCCGGTAAAGTAATTGATGATGCCAGGCACCAGCAGCGCAATGAGCCCGGCCCAGAGCAGAGGGATGTAGGCGTAATTATCAGCCCGAGCCGTCAGCACGGTCACCATTTCAGCGTCTGTTTCCCGCTCGACGGCACTGATGGCGGCCGCGACCTGTTCCTGTTCCTGTTTGTTCAATAATGTCATGGGGTATCGCTTTTTGATGGGTTGAAGGCTGTTATGGCGTTGAATGCCGTGTCGTTACCAGCCACCGGAGGCACCTCCGCCGCCGAAGCCACCGCCCCCGCCGCCAAAGCCACCACCACCGAAGCCGCCACCACCACGGCCGCCCATGCTGGCGCCCAGCAATGCGCCACCTAGGAGTGCTGCGCCACCACGTCCGCCGCGACCTCGACCACCGCCGATGAAGTAAATCACGGCCATCATGATGATAAACAGCAGCGATGCCAGGGAGAGATTCGGTTTTTCCCGGCCATCGCCGACGGTGCGGCCCGGTGCGGCCAAAGGTTCGCCCCCCAGGACCTTCACCATGGCGGCAGCGCCGTTGAGAACACCCTGCTCAAACTGACCCTGCTTGAACGCGGGCGTCATAATCTGGTTGATAATGGTGGCGGAAGCCGCATCCGTGAGACGACCCTCCAGGCCATAGCCCACTTCAATCCGGATCTTGCGTTCTTGCTGGGCAACGATGAGCAGGGCGCCGTTGTCCTCGCCTTTCTGGCCAATGCCCCAATGCCGCCCCAACTGATAGCCGAAGTCTTCTATGGCGTAGCCCTGCAGTTCAGGCAGGGTGACCACAACGACCTGTTCCGTGGTGCCCTGTTCGTGGGCCTGGAGCATCTGGGTGAGCTGGGATTCGGTGTTTGGGCTCAGCATCCCGGCCGTGTCCACCACGCGACCGCTCAGTTCCGGGAATTGCGGGGTGGATTGGGCCAGAGCGGCCGATATCGGCAACACGACCAGGGCCAGCAGGGCCGCAACGTAGTAATGCGAAGAGGTGTGTGAAGAGCAGTGCGAAGGAAGCTGCATTTAAAACTCCACCTTGGGCGCTTCATCGGCGTTTTCAGCGGTGGCTTCGAAGTTCTCACGCCGCTCCAGATCGCTGTAGAGAATGCTGTGCCAGATTTTGCCAGGAAAAGTGCGGATTTCGGTGTTATAGCGTTCAACCGCCTGAATGAAATCGCGCCTGGCCACGGCTATCCGGTTTTCTGTGCCTTCGAGCTGCGATTGCAGCGTCAGGAAGTTCTGGTTGGACTTCAGGTCCGGATAACGTTCGGAGACCGCCATCAATCGACTCAGTGCGCTGCTAAGCTCACCCTGCGCCTGCTGAAATTGCTTGAGCTTCTGGGGGTTGTTAAGAATACTTTCATCCACTTGAATGGAGGTTGCCTTGGAGCGCGCCTCGATAACGGCCGTCAGTGTCTCTTTTTCCTGGGTCGCGAAGCCTTTGACCGTTTCCACGAGGTTGGGCACCAGATCGGCCCTGCGCTGATACTGATTTTCAACCTGTGACCAGGCGGCCTTAACGTTTTCATCGTAGGTGGGAATGTTGTTAATGCCGCAGCCGGTCAGCAGAAACGCCAGCATGAGCAGCGCTGTCAGTTGCCGCACCGAGTGCAGGGGTGCAGGGGTTGACGGTGTTTGCAGCAATGATTGCATGGTGTTGGAATTCCCTGAAGATGAACGAAGTACTAACCGAAGTACTAACCGAAGTACTAGAAGTACTAACTAGAAGTACTATAGTAAGTTGACACGAATGCGAGAGATGGTGTCACATTCAGGCACTTCAAGACAGCCAGGCGGTTTCTGCGATTCGCATACTTGTCAGGCAGGCGCCGTTATCCTCTGCTCCCGATTGGTTGTTTTCTGATTGGAAAATGACGCTGCACGTGCGTTGTAACTGTTAACTGAGAAAGGAGAATAAAAGATGAAGAAAATCCTGTTGGCCAGTATTGGCCTGATAATCAGCAGCGCGGCCATGGCCGCCCCGAACATGGAATGCAAGGCGGTTCGTTTTTCCGACGTCGGCTGGACGGACATCACCGCCACTACGGCTCTGGCGTCTACCGTACTTAAAGGTATGGGCTATGAACCGGAAGCGAAAGTTCTGTCGGTGCCGGTCACTTACCGTTCGCTCAAAAACAAAGACCTTGATGTATTCCTGGGCAACTGGATGCCCACCATGGAAGCGGATGTGCGTCCTTACCTTGAGAGCGGTGACGTGGAGAGCATACTCACCAACCTCGAAGGCGCCAAGTACACGCTGGCAGTTCCAAAGTATGTCGCCGACGCCGGGGTAACCAGCTTTGCCGACATCGCTGAGCACTCCGATCAGTTTGATGGCCGCATTTATGGCATCGAGCCGGGCAATGACGGCAACCGACTGATCCAGAGCATGATTGAAAAAGACGCTTTCGGCCTGGGCGAGTTCCGCCTGGTTGAATCCAGCGAAGCTGGCATGCTGTCCCAGGTTAGCCGCGCCGTGCGTCGTAATAACTGGGTGGTCTTCCTGGGCTGGGCTCCGCATCCGATGAACGCCAACCACGATCTTGTTTATCTCGAGGGTGGTGATGATTTCTTCGGTCCCAACTACGGTGGCGCCACCGTGCACACCAACGTTCGCAAGGGCTACCTGAGCGAGTGTCCGAATGTTGGCACCCTGCTGACCCAGATGAAGTTCTCCCTGCCGATGGAAAACGAAGTGATGGGCGCCATTCTGAACGACGGCGAAGAGCCCAGTGATGCTGCCCGCGCCTGGCTGGCGAACAACCCGGCCGTGCTTGACGGCTGGCTGGATGGTGTTACCACCATCAACGGTGAGCCGGCACTGGCTGCCGTGAAGGCTTCTTTGAAGTAAGGCCTCTCAGTTGCTCTGGGTAGACATGCCCAGAGCACCCATTGAAGGCCCATAGTTTATAGTCCTCCCCCCCCCCATTTCCGGTGTCGGCCTCGGCCCGCGCCTAACAAGACTAACTGCCATGAACTGGATAACTGAGCATCAATTGCCTTTCGGCGCCTTCGTGGAAGAGGTTGTTGAGTTTTTGGTCGTCAATTTCAGTGGTTTTTTTGACACCATTTCTGACACCTTAAGCAGCATGATTCATGGCCTGACCGGCGCCCTTTTATGGGTTCCGCCAGGCTTGATGGTGGTGCTGTTTACGGTGGCGGCCCATGCCCGCCAACGCCGGTGGGGGCTGACTGTCTTCACCGCTTTCAGTTTCCTGTTGATCTGGAACCTGGGTTACTGGGAAGACACCATGGCCACCCTGTCGCTGGTGCTATACGCCACGCTGATGTGTGTGGTGATCGGTATTCCCCTGGGTATCTATGCCGCCCATAGCCAATGGCTGTACAAGTTCCTGCAGCCGGTGCTGGATTTGATGCAGACCATTCCCCCTTTCGTGTATCTGATTCCCACGCTGACGCTGTTTGGCCTGGGTGTGGTGCCCGGCGTGATCTCCACCGTGATTTTCGCCATTGCGGCTCCGGTGCGGTTGACCTATCTGGGTATTTCCCAGGTACCCAAAGAACTGGTGGAAGCCGGCAAAGCCTTTGGCTGCACCAATCGCCAGTTGCTGTTAAGGATTGAACTGCCCGCCGCCATGAGCTCCATCGGTGCCGGCATCACCCAGTGCATCATGCTGTCGCTGTCAATGGTGGTCATCGCGGCCCTGGTAGGCGCCGATGGCCTGGGGGTTCCGGTGGTTCGGGCCCTGAATACCGTCGATATCGGCAAGGGCTTCGAAGCTGGCCTCGCCATTGTATTGCTGGCCATCTGGATGGACCGGTTTTTCCGCCAGAAAGACGCCCAGGGGGCTTCGTCATGATTGAAATTGAGAACGTAAATGTCGTGTTTGGCAAGCATCCCCGGCGCGCCCTGCCATTGATCGAACAGGGCATGGAGCGGGCCGCTATCCGCGAGCAGACCGATCTGGTGGTGGGCGTGCAGAACGCCAGCCTGAACGTCAAGAAAGGCGAGATTTGTGTGTTGATGGGCCTGTCTGGTTCAGGCAAGTCCAGCCTGCTGCGCTGTGTGAACGGCCTGAACGAAGTCACCAGCGGCGCCATTCGCATTCGGCACGACGGCGAGATGGTGGATTTCACCAAGGCCAGTGAAAAAGTTCAGCGGGATATCCGCACCCGCCGCATTTCCATGGTGTTCCAGAACTTTGCGCTAATGCCCTGGTTGACGGTGGAAGACAACGTCGGCTTCGGGCTCGAGCTCCAGGGTTTTAGCAAAGCAGAACGGCGTGACAAGGTGGCGAACCAGCTGGAACTGGTCGGGCTTGAGGGCTGGGCCAAACGCCGCCCGGATGAACTGTCAGGGGGTATGCGCCAGCGGGTCGGGCTGGCACGGGCATTAGCCACGGACTCTGAAATTCTGCTGATGGATGAGCCCTTCTCGGCGCTGGACCCGCTGATCCGGCATCAGCTGCAGGATGAGTTGCTGACCCTGCAGGAAGATCTGCAAAAGACCATCTTGTTTGTCAGCCACGATCTTGATGAGGCACTCAAACTGGGCTCTCACATTGCCATCATGAAAGACGGTCAGATCGTTCAGCACGGCAAGCCGGAGGCCATCGTGCTGGAGCCCGCGAATGATTACGTGAAAAGCTTCGTGGCCAGCACCAACCCGCTCAATGTGCTGGCTGCCCGGTCACTGGCGCTACCGATGGAGAAGATGTCCCAGGACGCCACTGGCAATCGCTGCCTCAGCAAGCGGTTCGATACCTGGCTACACACGCCGGGCATGGCGCAGGATGCCGTGGTGACCAGCGGTGGCCAGACCTTCCAGACCCAACACTGGGAGACCGGGCAGGCGATTGATAGCCTGGCCAAGCAGCCGACCCGCATCGCCCCGGATACGCCGCTGCGGGATGCTATGGAGATCCGTTATTTCACCGGCCACAGCTTGCTGGTGGAAGAAGACGACCAGGTGACCGGCGCCATTGGTGATCGGGAGCTTTACCACGCCATGCTGGGTAAGCACCTGGACGACAGCTAAAACGTCCGCATGGCAAGGCTCAACAGGCCAGACTCTCAGTCTGGCCTGAGTCGACATCGTAATACTTGATTTTCACGGTTCTGAAATTCAGGTCAACAAACAGGTGGCAGTAATAATCCCCATGGCGCCAGGCCATGGCCACGCTGGAGTTGTTGGAGTAGTTCAGCTCGAAGTGGCCGTCAAAGGCCGGGTAGTTGCTGCGAAACTTCATCAGGCTTAGCAAGCGTTGCACCACCGGCTTCTGAATGGCCTGTTCCACTTCTTCCATGCTGTAGTAGTGGCGATTGACGTCCCGCAGTTCGCCGCTTTGCTCCATCAGCTCATAGTCATTGCAACCAGCCAGCAGCCCCACGTAGTAGACCTGGGGAATGCCTGGCGTGAAAAACTGGATCGCCCGGGCCGCAATGTAGGCATCATCGCTTTGCATGAGCGCGTCATAAAAGGTGCAGGTGAGCTGGTAGATTGCGCCCACACTATGGATGTTGGCCGCCGACCGTCGCATGATCGGGTCCGCACTGCGGGCGTCAATGTTGTCGATCAGCACTTTGATTTTTTCATCCGGCAACACGCCTTCGACATCCGGAATACAGATGCCGTCGTGGGTATCCAGCACGGTGACCATGTTGCGTGGGCACATTCGCAGCCAGTTCTTCAGGTACACGCTATTGGCGTCCAGCAGCGAGTAGAGCAACAGGGGTGGCAGGGCAAAGCCATAGGGGTGCATGTTGCGTCGGCCGATCGCGTACTGATAACTGGTGTGATCGTGGACTTCCGGCAGGCATTCCGCGCCGTGTTTCAGAGCCACTTCGTTAACCCAGTCGAGTATCTGATAGACCTCGGGCTCTACCAGGAAGCAACTGGTTCCGATGCGTTTGGTGGTGTAACCAAAGGCATCGAGCCTCAGTAGATTGACGCCTTTTGAGGTGAGAAAGCTGATATAGCTTTCCATCAGGCTGTAAGCCTGGTGGGACTCATAATTGAGGTCAATCTGCTGCTCGGTAAAGGTGCACCAGACCCGGGTTTTTGTGCCATCCGACAGCGTCACTTCCCGGAAGGGCTCTTTCTCCTTGCGGATGTGAATCCTGGCCATATCGTCCGGGGAGATCTCGCCGAACTTGTCCACATGAACGAACAGGTCGGCATACTCCGAGTCAAAACCATTGGCGATAAAATCGGTAAACTCGGGCGATTCATCGGAGATATGATTCACGGTCAGATCGACGCATAGGTCGTACTTTTCCGTGAAGACCTCAATGTCAGCCCAGGTGCCAAAATCCGGATCCACTTCCTTGTGGGTCAGTGGCGAGAAACCGCCATCCGCATTGGAGGGAAAGAAGGGCAGGATATGCAGCCCGCCGATGGCCTCTGACAGATGTTTGTCGACGACGGTGTACAGGTCTTTCAGGTCATTGCCAATTCGGTTTGGGTAACAAATCAGCTGCACGGCATTTTTTAGCAGCATGGGTCTGGCTCCTGGATTGAATGAAAATCAGATCAGGCCGCGCAATGGCCTATGGGCAAAACCTTTTTCAGTTTTGTCGCGCGTCGCTGTTCAACCTCATTGATAAATTCCCGACCCCAATAGCTGATGTCGTAACGACTCACCACCTCGAAGGCTTCGCTAAGTCGGTTCCGGGCTTCGCTGCGGCTGATCGTCAAGGCGTAGTAGCAGGTGTCGGCCAGGTCCTGAGGGTGATGCGGATTCGCCAGAATGGCACCGCGCAGTTCCGCTGCAGCGCCAGCAAATTCAGACAGCACCAGCACGCCACTGCCCTGGGTCAGACCCTGAGCCGCGATGTATTCTTTGGCGACCAGGTTCAGACCATCCCGCAGCGGCGTAATCCACATCACATCGGCCATGGTGTAATAGGCCACCAGTTCTTCAAAGGGCAGGGCGCGGAAGAAGAACTGCACCGGGGTCCATCCGACCTGGGCAAACTGCCCGTTAATGCGCCCCACCGTCTGTTCGATCTGCGACAGCAATTCCTCGTAAATGGTCATCCCTGCCGCCGCCGGCACACAGACCAGCATCAGGGTAACTTTGGTTTTCAGTTCAGGCTGCTCGTTCAGCATCCGCTCGTAAGCGTGTAGCTTTTCGATAATGCCTTTGGTGAAGTCGAGACGCTCCACTGAGAGAATCAGTCGAACGTTCACGAACTCCTCGCGCAGCGTTTCCATGCGCGCGACGACACTCTGATCAGCCAGGGCGGTACGAACGCGATTCAGGTCAAGCCCGACCGGGTGTGCACCCAGCCCGATGGTGCGGTCATTGACCTTGATTTCGGTACTCATTTCATCAAGACCGACCGCGCATCCGTAGGTCAGAAAGCGTGGTGCACAGCCCATTTTCTGGGTGACCTCCAGCGGGGTAACGCCTCTTGCCACATCCACAAAGTTCTCGGCCTGCTTGGGAATGTGGAAGCCAATATAGTCACACTGCAACAGGCTGCCGATGATTTCGCGGCGCCAGGGCAGTACATTGAATACGTCGGCTGACGGGAAGTAGGTGTGATGGAAAAAGGCGATGGTGAGGTCCGGGCGCATCTCGCGTAAATAGGCGGGCACCATCCATAAATTGTAATCATGAATCCAGACCAGGGCGTTTTCCGCCGCTTCCTCGGCAGTGCGTTCGGCAAACAGTTTGTTGACCTTGAGGTACACCTGCCAGTGGTCATCCCGGAAGGTGGCCCGCTCCCAGAAGGTATGCAGGGTGGGCCAGAAGGCTTCTTTCGAGAATCGTTTATAGAAGATCTCAACGTCGTCTTTGCTCAGTGCCACTCGTGCCGCGACCAGTTTTTCGTAGCGGCTGGTATCCACTTCGGTGTGGGTCTGGAAGGGGCCAAGATCCGGGTCATCGATTGACCAGGCCACCCAGGAACCGGCTTTGCCATCGGAAAAGAAGCTCAACAGGGTGGGAATGATGCCGTTGGGCGATTTGGGGCGACGACGGATCAGTTCCCCATTCTCAACCACCTCTTCATAGGGTAGCCGGTGGTAGACAATCACCAGATCGGATTTACCCCGGTTCATGTAATCCGGAATTTCAGCTTCAATACCCAGATGGCCCAGATAACCGAAGTGTTCGAAAGCCTCCAGAATGCCGCCACAGCCTGTTGCTTGGGCATGGAATACCCGGGCTTGATGTTCGGTTGCTTGCAATAGCCCGGTCTCGGATGCACCGACACAGACACCTTTGAAGTCGTGCTGATACATTGATAAGTCATTCAGGGTGTCGCCGGCCACCAGGACCGCTGCCGGATCAACCCCCAGGTGTTCAACCAGGCGTGACAGGGTGCGGCCTTTGTTAACACCCTTGGGAAGTATGTCCAGGTACTTGCCCCCGGAGAACAACACATCACAGGCTAAGGCTTCTGCCTTTGCCACCATGTCCTCGCAAACCACATCGCTATCACAAAAATACGAGACGCGGCGCTCCTGAGGTACTTCCTGGCGCTGCAAGCCTGCAAAGGAGGACAGGGCATCCTCCACCATTTGTTCACCCGGCCAGAGGTCGTCGATTTCGCCCTGCAAAGGGTGTATCGCCTGTTGCGAGGCGCCATGCACCACGGTGCAACCAACATCACAGATGATGTAGTCCGGCTGCGGAATGGTTGGATCGGATAGCAGGGGCAATACCGATTCCAGTCCGCGACCGGTCACAAACACCAGATCGATTTCGGGGTGAGCGGAGATCAGTCGATACAGCTTAAGGCGATTGTCCGGATCACCCGCGAGAAAGGTACCGTCTAGGTCGGTGGCAAGTAGCATTCGATACTCCTGAATAAGTTTTTCCTTATGTCCAGGAGTTCAGCGCACGATTGCCTATCAATGGGAGCCGCTGAGCAAGGGCAACGCTTTGCTGAACTAGGGGACCCTGAGGCTATCGATGCAGGTTTCATACCGGAATGCGCCAGTAGCACTGCCCCGCCAGCCATAAAGGCAAGAAATGCTCAATAGAAACATGGGTATGGCGCAGCTATTGCAGGAGCTTGAGGCATATGTGTGTTTCAGGCCGGGAGCAGTGCACCCCAGAAGCAAAGAAAAGTGAAGGAGGTTCTTATGTGGTCTCTTATGCGCCCTATTGGTGCGATTCTGTGCAGTGTTGCGCTATTACAACTCGGTAGTGGTCTGCTCAACACCTTGCTGGCAGTGACGGCTAACGGCCAGAGTTTTTCAACCATCTGGATCGGCTTCATCATGTCCGGCATGTGTCGGTTTTGGTGGCTGGGGAACCCGCGCATTTCGAGCCGATGGTGCAGACCTCTCACGAGATTGTCGAAATGATCGAAAAAGAAGGGTAGGTTGGAAAACCGGGAACAGGTGTAAAATATGAAAACGCTCCTCGATAAGCAGTCAGAGAACACTGAGCAGGCATTAAGAGCCATTGCTCACATGCCGACCCAAAGTTTACCCGCTTTAATGGATGATGATTTTGCACAGGGGTTAACCGGCGCTGACTTTATGCGCGTTGCCGTATTACTTGCGCAAAAGAGCTATGACGAAGGCGGCTGCCCGATTGGCGCAGTTATCGTGAATAACTCGACGAAAAAAATCGTAGGCAAAGGGCATAACACGCTTGTCCAGGAAGACCACCCCTATAATCACGGCGAGACCTCGGCAATTCGAGATGCTGGTCGGATCGATTTTAGTAACACCACGATTTATAGCAGCCTGAGTCCCTGTGAAGTTTGTGCAACGCTGCTTTACATGAGAGGGTTCAGCCGCGTGGTTGTGGGCGATATAACCAACGCGTCGGGTACTGAAACGCTTTTGCAGGAAAAAGGCATTCAGGTCGATATCCTGGAAGACCAGCAGGGTATAGAGCTTTACGCCCGCTTTCGCCGTGAAAAACCTGACCAGGATCTGGAGGATTGGCAAGGCCTAAGGGCCTTTTAAAAGCGACTCATGACTGACTTGAATAACTGGATTCCCATTGTTTTGCTAACACTGGCCGCTGGTATTGCGATGCCGGTTGGTGCCGCCCTTGCGGGAATTGAAGGCATCCGGCCGTATTGGCTTGAAAGCGAGGTTCGTCATAGTGTTATTGCGTTTGGTGGCGGTGCGCTGCTGTCATCCGTTGCGCTGGTGCTTGTTCCGGAGGGCATAAAAAATCTGGAGCCGCTGATGATTGCCGTGTGCTTTATCGCCGGCGGAGTGGCGTTCATGGTTCTCGATATTTATCTGGCCGCGAGGGCGACACCATCGAGCCAGCTGGTCGCCATGTTATCCGATTTCGTCCCGGAAGCTCTCGCACTTGGCGCAACCTTTGCCGTCTCAAAGACCTCGGGAATTCTGTTAGCGGGGATTATTGCGCTGCAAAACCTCCCGGAAGGATTCAACGCCTGCAGAGAAGTGACTCAATCAACGCACTACCGAACTTCACAGGTCGTCGGCGCGTTTGCGCTGATGGCCTTGTTAGGTCCGATTTCCGGTCTTGCCGGCCACTTTGTTTTGTCGGACTACCCAACCATTGTTTCAGCAATCATGCTGTTTTCCGCCGGTGGAATCCTGTACATCATCTTTGAGGATATTGCGCCTCAGGTCAGGCTGAACAAGCATTGGGCGCCCCCGCTAGGCGCCGTCACCGGATTTTTGCTGGGGATACTGGGGAAGGTCGCACTGGGCGCATGAATGTATTGCGGGCAGTGGAAATTGGTTGATCAGTTTTGCATGGGGATGTCATCTTTCCATCGAAATCCCACGCCACCAGCTTGCCAAATGCCGTCTTTATTGAGGGGGTGAGGCCTGGATATCTGGATGTATTGCGGCAACCCGAAGTGAGGCTCCAGGTTTCGTGTTGACTTGATCGTGACGCGATCCATAATCCTCAGCCCCTGCTTGTCGGCCGGCAGATGAGCTTCAGGCGCTGCCCTGTGAGCAAGCGACCAGTTATCAATGTAGAGTAAGTCGCCAGTGTCATACTGATAACGTATCCCGTATCCCTTCTCGAACGAAGCATTCATCAGATCGTTATAGTCGTTGAAAAGCTGCTTCATTTCCTCTTCGTTCAGCAAACGAAGTTTGTCGGTGGTCGCGGGTTCTTGCTGTAGATCATCGATAGGGACACCATTCTCCGGTAGCCTCTCGATAACGCCACCGGTCATTCCCAGATGCAGCCACACGCTCTTTCGTCCGGACACAGGGTGAGTATGCACCACCGGGTGTGTCACGCCAGTCGTGGAGTTTACAGAGACAAGGCGTTCCCAGAATTCCTGCTTTTCCTTTGGCAGCACATCAAAGGCGGCTCCCTGATGGGCGAAGTGCGTACCGCCCCCTTGTTCGGGCGCTCGCGCCATGTAGTACGCTGAATGGGAAAACGTTGCGGCTTCGAAGCTGCCATCATTATGCCACTGAGGACCAACCCCCAGGATTCCATAGCGGTTGTCATTCGAGCAGCGAAAGATGTCCCTGTTCATGCCAGGAGTGGCAGGATGGACACCATGAGTAGAGTGGATTTCGCCAGCGCCCCACCATTTGCTCGCGTTGACCAGTTCATCCGCTGAGAGATCCGTCTGATGTTTGAAGACCACGAACCCTCGATTCGCCATTTCCACGGCCAAAGCTTCGATGACAGGCTCGGGAAGCCGGGAGCGAACATCCGCGCCATAGATTTCAAAGCCCAGAGGTTCCAGTTGTTTGACCGTCAGCCCGTGCTCTTCAATTAACGAGACCCGGCTGGGGTCTAGCGGGGGTATTGTCGGTAGCGTATTGCTGAATTTTTCCGATGTTTGTCCCATAGTTTTGAGTGACCTCAATGGGTGAATTACATACAGCTTAACGCAGTGTGTTGCTGTGACAAGCCCCCGGAGGTTGTAGGCTAGAGCCCGTGGAGGTCGAGCGGGTCAAATCGGAAAAACCCAGAAAGCGTCTGGTAAACCTCAGGCTGTTCTTTTTTGAGGTGGCCGGGTTGCTGAAAGAAGGCTTCGGTCAGCACGGCAAAAAACTCCGCGGGCTCAGTCGCGCCGTAGGGGTCAAGCCAGGGCTTCTGATGATGACGAAGTGAGTATCGAAGATGTTCGTAGGCATGGGTCATGGTTTGCTGCCAGTGCTGTGCCTGCTCGCCGCTGAGCGGTGGTGCGCCGTCGGCGGTGCCATCCAGGTAATCCAGCTGGTGGGCAAATTCGTGAAGGATCACGTTGTGGTGCCCGGCCGGATTGACGGCGCCTTTCTCGCATTCGGCCCACGCCAGCACCACCTGGCCGCGGCTGGACGCTTCGCCGGCGCGGATCTGGTTGCTTTCGCTGACCACGAACCCATCGCTTTCAACTTCCCGGACATGATACGCGTTCGGATAGACCAGAATGCTGCTTACCTCGTCGAAATCCGAGAAGGTGCGGGCCACAATTAGCAGGCAGGCGTGCCCGGCAATGGTGAGGCGCACAGTGTCGTCTATTTCAAACCCGCCGCAGCCGTAGAAGGATTTTTCCGCCAGGAATAACTGCACGTGCTGTTCGAGCTGGCGCCTGAGCGGCGGGGGCAGCTTGCGGTAAAGCGGAACCTGGGCTTTGAGTATTTTCTGCCAGTATTTCGGGAAGGGTTCCTGAAGCCGTCTGTCGCGCAGCCAGCCACGATAGAAAAACAGGTAAAAAACCGAGAAGCCAATAACGGCCAGCATGCACAGGGTGTAGATCAGCATTGGCGGGGCTCCGGCACCGGTTTAAGCACCTGACGCCTTATCAGCCCGCCAGGGCTTGCCGTCGCAGGATGCATAATTGGGGCAATCAGGGAGGCAGCCCCGGCAAGGCAAGCGTTTTGCTGTCTCCGGGGCGGTGGCGGACGTAGGCTGTGACATGGGATACCTTTTAAGTTTTGAATGAAAGCACTGGGTAAGTGGAATCAGAGCACTGGGCTTTACGGCCAGGGAAGAAATTCGGATGCCTACCGACTATACTCCCAGAGTTATGAACTCTACACCCCAATCACAGACGACTGACAGTCAGGACACGCTGACGCCCGAGCTCCGCTTGCGGGCCACCAGCGCCCTGACCCGCAAGGGCGCACCGATCCCGCCTGCGTTATCTGCTCGCTTTGCCGACTATGTGGACACCAAAACCCGCCCTTATATCTTTGCCGTGATTGTCATCGGTGCTTTGGGGTATTTCCTTTTTGCCCTGGGTGACTTCGTGGTGACCCGGGATGTGTTCTGGTTCGCGCTGGTGCTGCGGGCACTGTTTTTGGTCACAGTGCTGTTGCTGACCCGGTGGATGGTGCTGTATGCACGGAATATCTATCTGCTTGAGGCGGCTGGGGCGCTCTATGTTCATGTGGCTGCGGTTATCTGGTACGCCGTTTTGTTCCGCAGTTCCAGCCCGGACGTGGGGGTATATGCCTTCGCCAGCGTGATTTTTGTCCTATGGCTGAACATCGGTTTCAGCGCTCGGTTCACAACGGCTGTGGTCAGTTCCGGCACATTGACCTTGCTGCTTATGGGGGGTGTTTGGTGGCTGAATCAGGGGGAGTGGGTTCGGGTATTTATATACGGCGGCCTGCACGCGTCCGTTCTTGTGTTCAGCCTGGTGATCAGCTGGTACAACAGCTTTAACCAGAGGCGTCTGTTTTTGTACGGTATTATCGACGAGATGAAAAACCTGGAGCTGCAAGAGGCCAACCGCCTATTGTGGTCCCAGGCTCATACTGACCCGCTGACCAATCTGCCGAACCGGTCACTGCTGGAAGACCGACTGACCCAGGCGCTGGCTGCGGCGCGCAGGGAAAATCGCAAAGTGGGGCTGTTGTTTGTGGACCTGGATAACTTCAAGCCGGTTAATGATACCTTTGGTCATGCGGCGGGGGATCTGATGTTGCAGGCGGTAGCAGCTCGAATGAAGGCCACGGTCCGGGGCTCGGACACGGTCGCTCGGCTCGGTGGCGATGAGTTTGTAATAGTTCTGTCGGGTATCCGGCGTGACCTGGATGCAATGAACAAAGCCGACCAAGTCATCCGGGCGATCGGCAAACCGTTCCGGCACCAGGGTAAAGACATCGCTATTGGTTGCAGTGTCGGTGTGGCGATCTTTCCCGATCACGGGGAAGACGCCGCTGTGATACAGCAGGTAGCGGATCGAGCGGTATACGCCGCCAAGGCCGCCGGGCGCAATTGCGCCCGAATGGGAGGCGGTAGCCCCGGGGAACTCAGGGAACCATAGCAATCCGGTTTATTTGTTGAACATATCCAGGCCCAGCAGCATTTGTACCAGGCTGGCGTTGGCAATATCGATAAAGAATGCCCCCAGTAACGGTATGACCAGATAGGCCTTGGGGCTAGGGCCGAATCGGTTGGTCAGGGCGTTCATGTTGGCGATACCTATCGGCGTTGCACCAAGCCCCATTCCAATAAAGCCTGAAGAGATGCACGCTGCATCGTAGTTCCGGCCCAGCAGCGGAAACACAACGAAGATAGTGAGCAGGCTGATCACAGTCGCCTGCATCACCATGACCAGGCTGATCAGGCCGAATGCACCCTGTAGAGAAAGCAGTGGAAGACTGATCAGGCTCATGCCAAGGAATAACTGAAGGCTGAGGTCGCCAACCAGCTGAATAGGCCGATGGTCGACGTTGATGCGGAACAACTCAAGGCTGTTAGTCAGCACTATGCCCAGAAACATGGCGGTCAGAAACGCCGGTAAACGGATGCCGACGCCGGAAACCCATCCGTAAACCGTGGCGCCCAGGGCAAAGCACAGGGCAATCAGCAGAACTGCTGTTAATACGCTGTTCAGCTCGATGGTGTAGGTGATGTTGTGCCCGGATTCTATGTGCGGAAGCTCGGGCGTCTGCTCCAGCGAATGCAGGTTATTCCGACGAATAAGCCAGGCACCCACGGGCCCGCCAATCAGGCCGCCCATAATCAGGCCTGCGGTTGCGAATGTCATGCCTATGGAGCTTGCGTTGGTCAGGCCAAAGTGTTCCTCGAACAGCTGTCCCCAGGTGATCGCTGTGCCATGACCACCCGCCAGCGATACGCTTCCGCCAATCAGACCATAGAGGGGGCTTTCGCCGGCAATCATCGCTATAACGGTACCCGTCAGGTTCTGAACGAACAACAGCACAACCGCCAGGCCCAGCATGAGGGCCAGCGCCTTGCCGCCTTCCAGCATCTGGCGCAGGCGAGCCGACAGGCCAATGGTGCTGAAAAACGTGATCAGCAGAAGGTCCCGCAACTGAAGATCGAACCGGATCTCCTGGCCCGTAGACCCTTCGATAAGGGCCACCAACATGCTGATTAGCAGGCCGCCGGAAACGGCCGGGGGGATGTTGTAGGTGTGAAGGAAGCCCACCTTCCGGTTAATATGGAACCCGATCCATAGCGCGATGATCGCTATGGCAACCGTTACTGGCGTGTTTATCACCATGGGATGAGGCTTCTCCGGAAGACAGGTTCCTTGAGGCTAGCAGGACTAGGCTGATTTTCAATCGTGCCGAAAAAGATCCGAGATAGCATGCTGTCAGATCCGCTATTGGGCCGTATAAGCGCCTTTGTGATTGGGAGGTTAATTAATTGCCTGAGCTGAAAACCATCGGCCTTTTCCTGGTAACCGCATTGGCGGAAATCGTTGGCTGTTACCTGCCGTATCTCTGGCTGCGCGAGGGCAAAACAATCTGGCTATTGGTGCCGGGCGCCCTTAGCCTTGCTGCATTCGCATGGCTTCTGTCGCTGCATCCGGCGGCGGCAGGGCGGGTTTATGCGGCTTATGGCGGCGTTTATATCTTTATGGCGATACTGTGGCTGTGGGCCGTTGACGGCGTTCGGCCCACAGTCTGGGATCTGGTGGGCTCGGGGGTTGCTCTGGCGGGCATGGCCATTATTATGTTCGCGCCATCTATCCAGAAGTAACCAATGCGGGGCGGTTGCAGTCGCTTTTGTGCTGGCGCCGAGCGTTCAGGCCCCGTGCTTGTTGAGGTACATATTGGCGTCGGCTTTGATCAGTAGCTGTTGGGCGGTCTCGCCGTCTTCGGGGTAAAGCGCGACGCCAATGCCGGATGTAATCCTGAAGGCCTGTCCTGCAAGGTTTATGGGCGCCCCCAGGATGTCGCGGATTTTGCCGACGGTTGCTTCAACCACTGGTGAAGAATCGGGAATGTCGGTTAACAGAACCGTGAACTCGTCGCCGCCCATGCGCCCGACGGTGTCTGCTTGTCTCGTTCCGTTCTCGAGTCGGCGGGCGACTTCCCTGAGTACTTCATCGCCCGCTTCGTGCCCCCAGGTATCGTTGATGCGTTTGAATTCGTTCAGATCGAGATAAAGCAGCGCCAGACGGCTCTGGTTTCGGTTGGCTGATCGTAGCGCCGTTTCCAGCCGGTCGTAGAACAGGGCGCGGTTGGTCAGGCCGGTGAGCGGGTCGTGATGGGCCATAAAGCGCAATTTTTCCTCGGCCCTTTTTCGCTCGACAGCCGTTGCAACCTGAGTGGCGACGAATTGCAGCAGTTCCCGGTCTGCGTCCCGGTAGTGGGTGTTATCTGATGTGCTCTCAACAACCAAAGCTCCCAGTATGGATTCTCTGGCTATTAACGGCACGCCCAGCCAGTCGGACCGGCCGGAAGCAGGCAGATTCTTGAGTCCGGGCCCCTGCTGATGCGGATCGCGGGTGGCCAGTAGGGGTTGCCCTTCAGCTATCACACTGGCGAGTGCCGATCCGTCCTCAACAGGTTGCTCCGTCCAGCCATCTGCCTCGTCTGAAGACCAGTCAGGAACCTTGAGGATACCGCTGGCAGAATCAACGAAGGCCAGGTAGAGGTCATTCCCCGGAAAGAGCTCGCGGATAAGGTCGTGCACACCGTCGCAGAGCGCTCGAAGCGTTCTGGCTGAGTGGGCAGCTTCCGAGATCCGATAGAGCGCGTTCCGGGTCTGGTCTGCGCGCCGCAGGGCAGTCACATCCCGCGCGACGGCAATTCGCAGACGGTCCTCTGCGGACCACCGCGCGGACCATTGAATGTGCACCACGCCGCCGTCCTTGCGAAGGTAACGGTTTTCAAAGTGAGTGTGGGACTGGCCGCTCACTACCTGCCTGGCCACCTCGAGCGTGGCCTCAAGATCACCCGGGTGAAGGTAATTCAGAATCGGCGTGCCGGTCATTTCGTCTGCGGTGTATCCCAGTAATTGCTCACAGGCTTCACTGATAAAAACGATCTGTCCGGACTCGTCCACCACAAACACGGGGTCCAGCAGCAGATGGATAAGCTTGGGAGACAGGGTGTTTAAATCGACAGCCATTGCGGGTGTTGCGCCTGATAAGAGAGTTTTTAACCACCAGCATAGTGTGGAATCGCAGCCAGTGGTAGGGAAAGTCTCGCTCAACGCCCTTTCAAACAGGGGTATTCTGTGGAATGCCCTTATATCTGAGCTTCTTCCAATGGCGGCACTTGCTGGTGAAGAAACCACTTTTCGGTCACCACTTTGCGGGTGAACCAATGGGAGCGCATCAGGGAACTGGCCAGGGGCATTTTGACCCAGTCTGGCACCTGAAAACCGGTTTTCAGGTTTTCTGTACGGTTGCCGAACCGGCGGGCGATGGCTTCGCCGTAGGGTTGCAGTGATTGCGCCGAAAATTCTTCCAGACCCCAGATCAGGTCTGCGGCCATCAGCGCGGATTCGATCGCCGGGCGGATGCCTTCGCCGCTCTGGGTATAGGCCAGGCCGGCCGCATCGCCGATCAGCATCAGCCCGTCGTCCACCAGAGAACGTTCGGCATGGTCGTAGAGCAGGTAGGCGTGGCCTTTGAAGCGACCGGGCAGGTCATCGGGGACGTGGCCGGTGGCTTTCATCTCAGCCACAAATTCGTTCAGGTGCTCGGTCAGCTTGTGGTTGTCTTCACGGCCCAGGCCGATGTTCAGAAAGTTGCCTTTGCGGAATACCCAGGCGTAGCCTTTCAGATCCTTGCAGAACCAGAGTTCCGGGGTGTCGCCCCGGGCTTTGCACCCTTGGGCCTGTTCGGGCGTCATTTCAAATTCCACTTCTTTGGCAGCGACGACGGTTTCATGGCTGCCGGGGCCTTCGCCCAGCAGTCTGGCAACCGGACAGAAATGACCCCCGGCGCCAACAATCAGCGGGGCTTGCCAGGTATGGTTGATCACCCAGTTGCCGCCATCCCGTTCAATGGTTTTCACGGGGGTGCCCAGTTCTTTGGGGGAGTCCACCCGGTCCAGCAGGTAGGCATCGAATTCGCAGCGGCGAATGCCGTAGCTGACCACTTCACCGTGGTCATTTTCTACCGCAGGCTGGCCCATCATGCCGATGCGAAACTGGCTGATGGGTTGCAGAGTGCGGCTGCTGCCGTAGTCTTCCAGATCAATATTCAGGCTTTCCATGACGGCGGGCGTGACCCACCCGGCGCAGGTTTTGTCCCGGGGAAATGCCTGTTTGTCCAGAATCAGAATGCGCTTACCGCTGTTGCGCAGGGCGTTGGCCAGAGTGGAGCCGGAAGGTCCTGCACCCACGATGATCAGGTCGTAGTACTCCATGATCAGGCCTCCGGTACGGCAGAGGTTTGGTAAAGGTCCCGGCGATTCTGCGGCAGCTCGTTATTGTCGCCGTGGGTGAACACCACCTGGAACAATTGCAGGGTACCGGCGCGAAAGGCCGCGATGGACCCTGCCAGATACATTTCCCAGGCCCGCGCAAAGTGCTCGTCGTACAGGTCGGTCACTTGCTCGCGGTGACTCTGAAATCGTTCTATCCAGTGGTCCAGAGTCTGGACGTAGTGAAGCCGCAGGTTTTCCACGTCCAGCACGGAGAATTCGCCTTTTTCGCAGATGCCCATGAATTCAGAAATGCTGGGCGGATAGGCGCCGGGGAAGATGCGTTTTTCGATCCAGGCGTTCATCAGCATCGGGCTGTTGCGGCCAATACTGTGAAGCAGCGCCAGCCCGTTGGGTTTGAGGACCCGCCGGATCAGTTCCGACATGGCAGGGAAGTGTGCCTTGCCGACGTGCTCCAGCATGCCGATGGACACAAAGGCGTCGTACTGGCCGTCGATGTTGCGGTAGTCGTCTTCGATGTATTCAATCAGGTGATCCAGGTTCTGGCGTTTGGCTTCCGCCCGGGCGTAGGCGAGCTGCTCCCTGGAGATATTGTAGGCGTGAACCTTTACCCCATATTCGCGCGCCATATAGCGGCTGAGGCCACCCCAGCCGCAACCGGCTTCAGCAACGGTCATGCCCGGTTTCAACCGCAGTTTCCGGCACACGTGCTCCAGCTTCGCAAGCTGCGCCTGCTCCAGTGTGATGTCGCAAGATTCAAAGTAGGCGCAGGTGTACTGCATTTCGGCATTGTCGAGCCAGAGCCGGTAGAAATCGTTGCCAAGGTCGTAGTGGTGATGGATGTTTTCCCTGGCTTCGGACAGCCCGGTGGAGCGCGGGTCATGGTCGCGCCAGAGTGCCTCCAGCCATTTTGGCCATTGCTGCCGTGCCTGATGAAGGCTGCGGTAAAGCGCTTCCATCAGGTCCGGCAGGTCGCCGTCTACCTGCAGCCTGCCGGCACTGTATAGGTCACCGAAGGCAAGGTTCGGGTTGGTCACCAGGGCCAACAGCGCTTTGTGATCGTTCAGGCGGATGGTGAATTTGGCGCTGGTGCCTTCCGGCTCTACAAGCTCACCGTTCCAGAGCTGAAAGCGAATAGGCGGAGAGCCTGTCATGCGCAGGAGCTTGGCAATCAGCCAGCGTTCGTAGCTGTGAGGTTCCCGGTCTACCCGGGTTTCCTCCCGTGGCAGGGTGAGAACATGAGATGGCTGAGCTTGCGGCTCGTCGTAGTCAACGGTGTCGCGGGCGGTACTGTCCGTCATTGCGCCTTATCTCCCTGTGGCTGCCTGTGCACTGAGTCCCTGATCTTCGGCGGGACTCCCTGTATAGACCTTAGTATAGAAAAGGTTCGAGTGCTGGCATTTTCTTAAACACAGACTGCCGGGGCAGGGCATTGGTTCAGTAAGTTGAGCTCATTCCAAACAATTCCGGGAAGATGACGATCAATGCCAGCACCAGAATCTGGATGGCAATAAACGGAATGATACCGCGATAGATGTCGATGGTTTTCACTTCTGGCGGTGCCACCCCTTTCAGGTAAAAGAGCGAGAAACCGAACGGCGGCGTCAGGAAGCTGGTTTGCAGGTTCATCGCAATCAGGATGGCGAACCAGAGCATGTTGATACCCATGGCTTCTGCGACAGGCGCCAGAATTGGCACGATAATGAACGAGATTTCCACGAAATCAATAAAGAAGCCCAATATCAGAATCACCAGCATGGCCAGAATGATAAAGGTCCATTGTCCGCCGGGCATCGCCAGCAACCAATCTTCCAGCAGGTAGTCGCCGCCGGTGTAGCTGAACACCATGGAGAAGGCGGTGGCGCCGATCAGAATCGCAAACACCATGGCGGTCACCTTGACGGTGTCCTTGGAAGCGTCCCAGACCATTTTGAATGAGAACTGACGATAGAGAATGGCGAGAACAACGGCACCGATGCCACCCAGGGCCGATGATTCAGTCGGTGTTGCGATACCGCTGAAGATGGAACCAAGCACCACCACAATAAGTGCCAGCGGCGGTATGATGGCCAGCAGTGCGGAAAAGACTTCCTGTTTCCGGGACCGGGTCGGATCTTCCGGCATCGCCGGTGCGGTTTCCGGTTTGAAGCGGGTCATGATCAGGATATAGATAATGTACAGCCCGATCAGCACCATACCCGGCCCTATCGCAGCCTTGAACAGATCGCCAACCGGCAGCCCCAGAACATCACCCAGAATGATGAGAATGATGGACGGCGGAACGATCTGCCCAAGGGTGCCGGAGGCGCAGATGGTGCCGGTGGCCAGGCGCTTGTCGTAGTTGTGCGCCAGCATGACCGGCAGAGAAATCAGGCCCATGGCAACCACGCTGGCACCCACAACACCCGTGGAGGCTGCCAGCAGGGCGCCAACCAGAATGGTCGAGATGGCCAGGCCACCGGGCAGGCCGCCAAACAGGCGCCCCATGGAGGTCAGCAACTGCTCTGCCAGCCGCGTGCGCTGCAGCACCACGCCCATAAAAATGAAAAGGGGCACTGCCATCAGCACCGTATTCTGCATTACGCTCATGATGCGGAAGGGCATGAAGGCAAACAGATCCATGCCTTCGGCATAGACGCCAAAAAACAGCGCCACGCCACCAAAGGTAAAGGCGACGGGGAAGCCAATCATCAGCATCAGCAGGGCAACACCGAACATAATCATGCCGATCATGCGAGGCCCCCCCCGCTGTGCTCTACTTCATAGCTTTTCTCGCCCGACATTACGCGCAGGGCAAACGTGATCATGCCCAGACCGCTGGTGGCGATAAAGAACGCAGAGAGGGGGATAACGGACTTGATGATATAACGGTAGGGCAGTCCGCCAGGATCGCCACTGCCTTCGCCCATGGTATAGGCATCCATGGCATAGCTGTAACCGTAGAAGGCGATCAAATAGGCAAACGGAATAACAAAAACAAGGGCGCCAATCAGATTAACCCAGGCCTTCGCCTTGCTGCTCCAGTTGGTGTAGAACACATCGACGCGTACGTGGCCGTCTGTGCGCATTGCGTAGGGAATACCAAACAGGAAGACAACCGAATACAGGTGCCATTCCATCTCCTGCATGCCAATGGACACTTCGTTGAAGGCATAGCGCGCAACCACGTCGTAAAACACGTTGGCGGCCATCAGCAGCATCGCCACACAGGCGACCCAGCCGCAGAGAGAGGATAGTCGGGCCAGGCCCTCATCCAGTTTGATAATCCACCGCATTTCTCATCCTCCGCCAATGGGGGGTTGGCGTTTTTTTCTGTTGCTAAAAACGACAAAACCGGGATTGCTCGGCAAGCGATCCCGGCTCAGTGAAGGCCTCTAACCTACTCTACTGCGTCCATCGTGTTGAGGTACGCACGCTCGGAAATGTCTGTGTAAGCGCGGCTATCCTTCAGGTATTTCTCTTGCGACTCAATGATCCTGGCCGCCAGTTTGTCACCCTCGGCAGCTTCCGCAAGCAGTTTCTTGTTAGCCTTGTACATCGCCTGGAAGACGGCATCGGGGAACTGCTTGATCTGGACGTTTGGATGCTCTTCCTTGATGGTCGCCCAGGCTTTGGCGTTTTCATGCTGAGACTGTATCAGCATTTCGTAGGCCGCTGTGCGCATCGAAACGCGCAGAATTTCCTGCAGATCTTTCGGCAGCTTGTCCCAGGTGTCCAGGTTTACCAGGAACTGCAACTCGGTGGCAGGCTCGTGCCAGCCGGTGTAGTAGTAATCAGCAATTTGCTGGAAGCCCAGGCGCAGATCCAGTGCCGGCCCTACCCACTCCACCGCATCAATGGTGTTGCGCTCAAGCGCGGTGTACAGCTCGCCTGGTGCAATGTTAGTCGGGCTCACGCCCACCTCTGCGAAGACTTCGCCCGCGAAGCCCGGAATACGCATCTTCAGACCTTGCAGGTCTTCAACGGATTTGATCTCTTTGCGGAACCAGCCACCCATCTGAATGCCGGTGTTGCCGCCGGGAAAAGACTTGAGGTTA